>ERZ773197.2587-NODE-2587-length-11314-cov-10.009948_pt1 | contig 11314 bp, 10 predicted proteins | sample MGYA00580999_ERZ773197 | MGnify/ENA primary metagenome ERZ773197 (study PRJEB29015, sample SAMEA2738166) | human oral metagenome | biome: human oral; feature: human-associated habitat; material: saliva | place: China | collected 2185 ... | reverse complement strand
CGGCCGAACTCCTGGATATTCGCCGTTCCGCAACGTCGATGGAGCGCCTGCGCGGTGGATACGGCGGAGGTTCCGGATATGGTTCGGGTCGCGGCGGCTACTCGGGTGGTTCCGGCTACGGAAGCGATTACGGGTACTCGCATCGGCGAGACGATGATGGTGGATACGTTTTCGGCGGTCGCTCCGGCGGTTCCGGCGAGGGTAGCGACGGTGGTCCCCTTGCGGGCCGAGGCCTCGGCGGGTCGCGCGGCACACCAGCCCCGCGCACGACGGTTTCTCGTCCCACCGGCGCAAGCACCCCCAAGCAGACCCTCAAGCCCGAGGAAACTCGGGTTGGGGATCGCGTGCGTCACGCAACCCTTGGGGAAGGCGTGATTATTGGCTTGGAAGGAGCCGGTGAGCGAACCATCGCGGAAGTTGCCTTTGCGTCAGCTAAAAAACGCCTGTTGTTGCGGATGGCCCCGATGGAAAAGATCTGAGGCGCTGTAGGCTTAAGACAGTAGCGCGAACGAGTTGCCGCGCGTACAAACGCCCCTCGGGCACAAAGTGAAGGGACACAATGGATCTCTACGAATACCAAGCACGGGAGTTGTTCGCTGCTCACGGCGTCCCCGTGCTCGCGGGAATCGTTGCAAGCACGCCAGATGAGGCTTTCGAAGCTGCACAGAAGCTGCTTGGAGAAAATGACCTCCTTGTCGTCAAGGCACAGGTCAAGATCGGCGGACGCGGAAAAGCCGGGGGAGTGAAGCTCGCTCGCAGTGCCGAAGAAGCGCGTCAAAAGGCCGAAGAAATCCTTGGAATGGACATCAAGGGACACACTGTCCACAAGGTCCTCATCGCTGCGGGCGCCGATATCGCCGAAGAGTATTACTTCTCAATCCTCTTGGACCGCTCGGGACGCCGAGAGCTGGCCATGTGCTCCGCTCAGGGCGGTATGGACATTGAAACCTTGGCCCGCGAACACCCCGAGGCCCTGGCCCGCGTGGGGCTGGACCCGAAGGTTGGAATCGACGAGGACGTTGCCGCACAGATCCTGGGTCAGGCTGGTTTCTCCCGCTCGATGATTGACAAGATTTCCCCGGTGCTCATCGGGCTGTGGGATACCTACCGAGGCGAAGACGCCACCCTGGTTGAAGTCAACCCCTTGGTCCTCACCGAGCAGGGCGATGTTCTGGCGCTGGACGGCAAGGTGTCTCTGGATAACAATGCTGCTTTCCGTCACCCCGAACATGCCGCATACGCCGATAAGTCCGCGCAGGACCCGCGCGAGGCCATGGCGAAGGAAGCCGGACTGAACTACGTGCGCTTGGAGGGCCAAGTGGGCGTGATTGGCAACGGCGCAGGCTTGGTCATGTCCACCCTGGACGTCGTTGCCTTGGCGGGTGAAGAGTGGGGCGTCAAGCCCGCGAACTTCCTCGATATCGGCGGCGGCGCCTCGGCAGAAGTTATGGCCAAGGGCCTGGACGTCATTTTGGGAGACGAGCAGGTTCGCTCCGTGTTCGTCAATGTTTTCGGTGGAATCACCGCGTGCGATCAGGTTGCTCGCGGCATCGTCGGTGCCCTAGAGACCTTGGGAGATGCTGCTTCCAAGCCTCTGGTGGTGCGCTTGGATGGCAACAAGGTTGAGGAAGGCCGCGCGATCTTGCGCGAGGCCGCACATCCCCTGGTGCACATGGAAGAAACAATGGATGGCGCTGCTCGCCGCGCAGCCGAGCTGGCCGCGAACGCCTGAGACGGGACGGAACTGACTCATGACAATTTTTATTGATTCCACTTCGCGCGTCATCGTTCAGGGAATGACCGGCTCCGAGGGACAGAAGCACACCGCTCGCATGCTCGCTGCCGGTACGAAGATCGTCGGTGGCGTGAACCCTCGCAAGGCCGGAACCACCGTGACTTTCGGCGTCGAGCCCTATGGGCCTGGCGCGGAGGAACGCGTCGCTGGCCAGATCGAGGTCCCCGTTTTCGGTTCGGTTGCACACGCTCGCGAAGAGACCGGTGCGAATGTCTCGGTGATCTTCGTGCCCCCGGCATACGCCAAGGACGCGGCAATTGAAGCAATCGACGCGGGAATTGAAACCCTGGTCGTCATCACCGAAGGTATCCCCGTTCAGGATTCGACCGCTTTCGTTGACTATGCGCTTGAGCGTGGCGTGCGCCTGATTGGCCCGAATTGCCCCGGAATTATCAGCCCCGGACAGTGCAATGTCGGCATTACCCCCGCAGATATTACGGGGCCCGGTCGACTGGGCTTGGTGTCTAAGTCGGGTACCTTGACCTACCAGCTCATGTACGAGCTGCGCGACCTGGGTTTCACGACCTGCATCGGTATCGGCGGCGACCCGGTTGTGGGGACCACTCACATCGACGCGTTGGAAGCTTTTGAAAACGACCCCGATACCGACCTTGTCGTCATGATCGGTGAGATCGGCGGCGACGCCGAAGAACGCGCCGCAGCCTGGATCAGCGAGCACATGACGAAGCCCGTTGTCGCCTACATTGCGGGCTTCACCGCCCCCGAAGGTAAGACCATGGGTCACGCGGGTGCGATCGTGTCGGGAAGCTCTGGCACGGCCTCGGCAAAGGCAAAGGCGCTGGAAGCGGTCGGCGTGAAGGTCGGTCGCACTCCCTCGCAGACTGCGCTTCTTGCGCGTGAGGCGCTGGCTGCTCGATGAGCGAAGACACCACCGCAGCAGAACGGACCACGGTCACAACGGTCTCGGCTCGCCCGACGATCCGCGTTGCCCTCCCTCAGGGGTGGGCGCGGGCAGTGCTCTCGGGAATCGAGGCCGCATTGCTCGGGTGGGCACTGGTCGTTGTCCCCACCTTGATCGCTTATGCTGCGGTGGCCTCGAACCAATGGCTGGTGTCGACAACCTGGGAAGACGCCTTCCATTTCGCCTCGGACCTGTGGGGCGCCTCGCTTGGAGCACGAGTGGTCTCTGGGGACGTCTCCTATCGTGCAGTGCCCCTGCTGTTTGTGCTGCTTCTGATTGGTCTGACCAAGCTGCTTTTGCTGCAGGGGCGGCGTTTCCCCGCAGCAGCGCAGTGGATGGCGGTCCCCGGTTTTGCCGTGACCGCGCTGCTTTTGGCCGGCGGCATTGGCACGCACGTGCGCGTCTTGGGTGCATTCCCGCTGGCTATCGCGATCCCGCTCATTGCGGCCGCGTGGGAAGTTGCCTCGGCTCCTCACAGCCTGGAATTGCGGCTCGAAATGCCGCAGTGGTTGAGTTCGGGCGTGCGCCTAGGCTGGCGCGCCTCGTGGGTTTTGGCTGCTTACGGTGGGCTTTTCCTGTTGATTTCGGTGACCCAGTCCTGGTCGCGGATTCGTGGGATTCACGAGCTTTTGCTGCCGACCTCCACGATTGATTCGACAATGATCACGCTCGCGCAGGTGCTCTTCATTCCTAACGCGATTGTGTGGGCGCTGTCCTGGCTTGCCGGGCCTGGTTTTTTCATGGGGAGTGATGCTCTGCATTCGCCGGCCTCCGCACCGACCATGCCGATCCCCGCGATCCCGCTTTTTGGTGCGACTCCTGTGAGTGCTCCCGGAAACTGGGTGGTCTTTGCGCTGATCGTATTTGGCGTAGTGCTTGGTGTGTACCTGCGTCTGCGGAAGGGCAGTGAATCACTTCTTGATGACCTCTACCAAGGCGGAATCGCAGCTGTGGTGATTGCAGCCGTTTACTTGGTAACTTCCTTGGGCTCGGCCGTGGTTTTGGGAAATGGCCGCTTGGCTTTCCTTGGGCCCCGCATGTCCCTTTCCGCACTGTGTCTTTTTGCGGAGGTGACGCTGGGGATCCTGCTGACCGTCGCGGTTTCGCACCCGGTGAGCGTGGCGTGGGCGCGTGAGCTTGTGGGCGCTGGGAAAGCTCGGGTTCGCGAGCATCGCCATCACGAGGCCGCAGCTGGGGCAGTTGCGCCTGCGGAGCTTGTGTCTGAGACGCACAGTGAGGATGTGCTTGACGAGACTGCTGGTGATGCGGTTGAAAACAGCGATGGTGTCGATGGTGTTGATGCACGTGAGGATGAAGCCGCTGAGAACGTCGCTGACGAAACTCAGGTCGCGGAGAACTTAGGGGATGACGCTGAGGTGGCCTCGGCCTCGGAAGAAGAGGACGCTCCCAGCAACTAAACCACCCTGGTGTGGGGGAGTGCTCGCGCTTGGCCTCGTCGAAGAGGCAGTGCAGCAGGTAGCATGGTGGGGTGACTTCAGCTGATCTTCATCCCGTTCTTGTTGTCGATTTTGGTGCGCAGTACGCCCAGCTCATTGCTCGTCGCGTGCGCGAAGCCAGTGTCTATTCGGAAATCGTCCCGCACACGATGCCGGTCGCCGAAATGCTTGCGAAAGAACCCGCAGCAATCATTCTTTCCGGTGGGCCTTCATCCGTGTACGAAGAGGGTGCTCCGTCGATTGATCCTTCGATCTTCGAAGCCGGAGTGCCCGTCCTGGGGATCTGCTACGGATTCCAGACCATGGCTCACGCGTTGGGCGGAACCGTGGGACGCACGGGAACCCGCGAATACGGACACACCGAAGCTTCTGTCTCCGGAGATTCCTGCCTTTTTGGCGGCACCCCCGATGACCAGATCGTGTGGATGAGCCACGGCGATGCCGTCCAGGGAGCTCCCGAAGGCTTCACCGTCACCGCATCGACCTCCGAAACACCGGTCGCAGCTTTCGAATCCAGTGAGCGCCGCCTCTACGGCCTGCAGTGGCACCCCGAGGTTGGCCACTCACAGTTCGGCCAAGACGCTTTGAAGAACTTCCTCTACAAGGGCGCGGGAATTGAGCCCACGTGGACGCCCGGTTCGATCGTTGACGAGCAGGTCGCGAAGATCCGCGAACAGATCGGTGACGCGCAGGTGATTTGCGCGCTCTCCGGCGGTGTGGACTCTTCCGTGGCCGCGGCCCTGGTTCACAAGGCTGTTGGCGATCAGCTCACCTGCTTCTTCATCGACCACGGCCTGCTTCGTGCGGGCGAACGCGAGCAGGTCGAGAACGACTACGCGCGCGGCATGGGTATCCGCGTCATCACCTGTGACGAGTCCGAGCGTTTCTTGTCTGCTCTGGCGGGCGTCACCGATCCTGAGACCAAGCGCAAGATCATCGGTCGCGAATTCATTCGCTCTTTCGAGGCCGCCCAGAAGCAGGTCATCGAAGAGGTCGGCGCCGCCGGTGGCGAGGTGAAGTTCCTGGTCCAGGGAACCCTGTACCCCGACGTCGTTGAGTCCGGCGGCGGCGAGGGGGCTGCGAACATCAAGAGCCACCACAACGTGGGCGGCCTTCCCGAGGACATGACCTTCGAGCTGGTTGAGCCCCTGCGTACCTTGTTCAAGGACGAGGTTCGTGCGGTTGGCCGTGAGCTGGGCCTGCCCGACTATCTGGTGAACCGTCAGCCCTTCCCGGGTCCCGGCCTGGGTATTCGCATCATTGGCGAGGTCACCCGCGAGCGCCTGGATATCCTGCGCGCCGCAGACCTGATTGCCCGCGAGGAACTGACCGCTGCCGGCCTGGATCAAGAGATCTGGCAGTGCCCGGTTGTTTTGCTGGCTGACGTTCGCTCCGTGGGCGTTCAGGGTGATGGTCGTACCTACGGTCACCCGATCGTGCTGCGTCCCGTGTCCTCCGAGGATGCGATGACGGCCGACTGGACACGTTTGCCTTACGACGTGCTGGCTCGAATCTCCACGCGCATTACGAACTCTGTTGCCGAGGTCAACCGCGTGGTTTTGGATGTCACGTCTAAGCCGCCAGCAACCATTGAGTGGGAGTGACATAGATATTTGTCTCTAATTGCTTAGTTTATATATGAAGAAAATAGATAATGCTAAATTGTGAATTTGTGGGAGATAAAAAGTATGGATATTATATACAGGAAGCAACGATTAGCACTTACACGATTTTGGGGCGACAATAGATTGTGTCTAAGGGCTACAAAACCGGAGCAAATAGAAATGCCTAAAATGCAATTTGTTGGTGGGCATCCCAATGAATGGTACATATTTATTGATGATCTTACAGATGAAGAAAAAAGTGAAATTACAGATATTTATGGCAACTCTATTAGAATACAGGAATTAGATATATAAATCCCAGCTTTGGAACCTTCTACAGAATGAAAAGTTTGAAGTTGCGGAGTAGTTAAAATTGAGGGTAAAAGCATTTGCATTGATGGAGATATCGGAAAGATTTTAGATGGATTAGGATAAAGGGAATGTTTGAGTGGGAATAATAATGTATATTACAGAAAGCCTAGAAACAATGAGTTTCTAGGCTTTAATTTTTAAATTAACAACAGTTTAGCAACAAAATCGATTGTTTCTATAAAGTGTTGAAAAAGTAGACATTCAATCTAGTAATTCGTGAAAGAGAGTAGTAAAATAAGAGTAGATGAAAGCGGTTAATTACCAAACTATAAGTTTATATAGTATTACCGAATAAAGTAAAGGAGAAGATTGAAATGAGACAATTAAGCGGTATTAAAGTGTTTCTCTTTGGTTTTTTAGGGTATATAGCGTTGACGTTGTTTCTTAACCTGTTCTTTGGCTTCGAACAATGGAATCGAGAATTTAAATTTATATTCATGTTCTTAATTCTTTGGACGGTATCTATCTTTTTAAACAGGGGTTATTTTGATAAAATTTTAAGCAAAAAGATTGAATAGCGTATAGACTGGAGATGAATGAAATGAGTCGTATCTTCAAATATCTTATTGCAAGTATAATTATGGGAGTTACCGTATTCTATGCCGTTTATTATACAAAAGGTGAATATAACTATATGGCATTTCCGATAGCTTTCATTCTTAACGGAACAATTTATTTCAGTAGGAAGAAAACTTAGTTTTGTAAGCTAACTTTTAAAAATAAATGGAATAGGCTCTGGAATTTTAGTTCTAGAGCCTTTATGATTAGGGTTGAGAGACTGTATTTGAAGGGAGTAGTGGGCATGGATGAAAAGATTGAAATCACGAAGCAAGATTTCTATGAGATGATGTAAATATATAAATTAGAATTGTAGAGGTTAGATATGAATAAAAAATTCGAGCAAATGAGTTTAAAAGAGCTTTGGCAACTGTTTCCGATATTTTTAGTCAAACATAATAAAGAGTGGACAAAATGGTATGAAGAAGAAAGAAAATCAATATTATCAGCATTGCCGAGTAAAAGCACAAAAAGAATATCTCATATCGGAAGCACGGCTATATCAGGAATATGGGCGAAAAATATTGTGGATGTATTAGTTGAAGTAAACGACAAGGCGGATTTAGATATTGTTAAAAATATTCTAATAAATAAGGGTTGGCTATGTATGAATACGACTGAAGCCCGCATGACATTAAACAAAGGCTACACAGAACAAGGATTTGCAGAAAGAGTATTCCATCTTCATATTAGAATTGTCGGAGATAATGATGAACTGTATTTTAGAGATTATTTGAATGAGCATAAGGAAATAGGCAAAGAATATGAAGTCTTAAAACTATCGCTTTGGAAAAAATTTGAACATGACAGAGATGGATATACTGAGGCAAAAACAGATTTTATAAGAAAATATACAAATTTAGCAAAAAGTTTATATGGGAAAAGATACTAACTAAATTTTTCATTTGTAAGAAGAGATTAGGATAGTTAGATAATGTTTGATAAAGAAATAATGGCAAAGGCTCTGGAATTTTAGTTCCGGAGCCTTTATTATTGGGGTTGAAAGCTTGTATTCGAAGAGAGTAGTTGGCATGAATGAAAAGATTGAAATCAAGAAGCAAGATTTCTATGAGATGATGTATTTAATGGAGAAAATTTTTTATATCGCAGAACGCTCAGGAGCCAGAGAGGATAGCGACAATAACGCGTATTCCCTAGCCATCACTTTTGGAAAAGAGAATGTTTTGCAGGAGCTGCTATCGCTTAGAAGAAAAATGGTTGATTATTTAGATGCGCAGGGCGAAGCGGAGCTAGAAAAAATCCTCGAACCAATCGATGACATCACCATTCCCTATGGCCTAACGCTCGAAGCCTTACGAAAAGAACTCGAACCGTACTTGCCGAAGAGGGTTGAGGGGTAAGCAAAATAAACATAAATTAAGAAAGCTTAGAAATCGCGTATTTCTAAGCTTTTTTGTATAGAAAATATATAAAAAGCGATATTGCTTGTGAAAGTGCAAACCGGTAGAATTTACTTGTAGATAATTTGATTAAAATTAAAAACGAGTTAGGTGAATGAAGGGGAGATTTCAGTGGTTGAGGTAGATGGAAAGAAGATTCAAGCAGGAGGGGTAAATAGGGGGTCAGAATGGAGAAAATGGGATTTACATCTACATTCCTTATATTCAGTTATTGGTTCTTATGACGGAGTGACACCAGATTTTTTTATTAATAAAATAAAAGAAGAAGAGATTTCTGTTGTCGGATTAACCAATTATTTTAAATTTGATGAGAAAGATTATGAATTAGCTGACAGCTTAAGAAGGAATGGAATAGTTACTTTCATGAATTTAGAATTAAGGTTAACAAATATTAATGATGCTAAACAAATGGTAGATTACCATGTGGTTTTTAGTGACCAAGTAAAAAAAGTTGAGATAGAGAATTTTATATCAAACCTAGATGTGACAGTAGGTCACACTAAAAAGAAGGTCAATGCTTTATCAAACGAAGAGATAAAAAGTACAGCAGCTGTTAACTTTCACGAGTTAATTGATACATTAACTGATGAAAGTTTAAATTTAAAAGGAAAATACTTAACAGCCTTTTTAAGTAGAGGACATGGAAACGCTGTGTGTGGAAGAGGCAGAGATTATACTGTATACGAAGAGATTACTCGACATTCTGACTTTGTATTACATTCTGTTGATTTAATTAAGAATTTAGAAAAAGATAAGTTGTTTTGGCTTGGTAAAACAGATGAAAAAAATATTTATGTAAAAGCGTTATTACAATCTAGTGATGCACACTGTATAGACGACATTGGAATTAGGGAAAGTCCAGTTGAATGTAAACACCAAAATGAGATTGGAGTATATCTAAAAGATGATCAGTATTATAGTAAAATACCAGGATACACGTGGATTAAATCAGAGCCTACTTTTGAAGGTTTACGACAAATCATTTATGAACCAGAAGAACGAGTCCAGTATGGGTATAATAATCCTAGTGATAAAATGAGGTATTTGGTCATTGATCATGTTGATTATTATGGAAATAATAAAATATATTTAAATACTGGACTTAACGCTATTATTGGTGGAAGAAGTACAGGTAAATCCACTCTAATCAATTCGATTGCTAAAGCGCAGAATAATAAAAATTATAAAGGTGAAGAACATTATATCTTGGAAGAATCAGGATTTAATGTAGTCTGGGCGGATGGAGAAAGTAGTTCAGAAAGAGAAGTAGAGTTTATACCTCAGGAGTTTATGATAGATATTTCTAAAAATCGTGAGAAGTTAGATTTTTTGATTCGAGAAATCATTGAAAAAAAGGGTATGAGAATTGAAGAAAATAATTATCAAGCCCGTGTGGAATCTATAAATAGCGAAATAAGCCTAGCGCTGGGTGAATATATTAAAGAAAGTAGAGATATAAGAAATTTATCTAAACCAGAAGGAAACAAGGAAGCAGCAACTGAAGAAATCAGAAAAATCAATGAACAAATCGAAAATATAATCTTAGCTAGCTCTTTTACCGATCAAGAACACAGAGCATATACAGATATATGTAATCAATTGGGTTATTTATCATTCTTATTAGGAAGTATGCAGCGAGAAAAAGAGCATGCTGAAGAACTAAAAAAAGCAAAATTTTATGTAGATGTTAATTTGACTCTACTAAGCGAGGAAAAGCAAGAATTGTTCCGCAATAAATTAGATGAATTACACATGAAATCTAACAAGGAATGGAATGATTTTGTCGATGAGCAGATTGTTCAAATTGAAAATACGATAGAACAAACGCAGGTAAAAATTATAGAGTTACAACGATCTCCTATTTACTTGAAAGGAAAGAGTTTAGAATTAAAAAATTATGAGTTAAAGAGGTTAAAGGAACAGTTGGATTTCCATATGGAGATTGTCAGGGGGGTTGAAACATATCTAGAAAGAAAAAATGATGGTGAAATTAAAATTAAAGAAAAATATGACTTCATCATAAATAAATTTTTTGATTATTTTAATGCTATTAAAGGGCTACAGGATACGTTTAAAATTGAAGAAAACGATTTGAAAATAGAAATAACTCCTTCCTTAGTGCCTTTTGTTGAAAATATTGATTATCTTTATGCGAGAAGTTTGCTTAATAATAACTTTATTGAGAAGTTTGATAAATTAATGTCACAAATGGAATATGATGAGTTACGTGCCTTTTTTTCTCAATCATTAAAAGAGGAAAACTTCTCGTTTAATAAAGGAAAAAATATAGAAGATTTGGTTAGAGATATTTTTGGAGTGAACTGGTTTAAATACAATTACACTGTTACATATCAGAATGATGAGTTTCAAGATATGTCTCAAGGTAAAAAATCGTTTGTGATACTTAAATTATTATTAGAGTTCAGCGATGACAAAAAACCAGTATTAATTGATCAACCTGAAGATAGTTTAGATAATCGAGCTATTTATCATGAATTGAGAAAATACTTATTAGATACTAAAAAGAAAAGACAAATAATAATTGTGACTCATAATCCTAACGTGGTGGTTGGAGCAGATGCAGAGAATGTGATTGTTGCTCATCAACAAAGCAATTTAGAAAAAAATCGAAATGGCAAAAAGTTCCAATATATTAATGGGGCTTTAGAAAATACTAAAGAGAAGGATTCGTCAGGAGAGTTTGTCTTGGAATCACAAGGTATAAGAGAACATATTTTTGATGTATTAGAAGGTGGAGAGGAAGCTTTTGCTAAACGTGAGCAAAAATATAATTATAGAAAGAGTTAATAAAAGAAAAATCAGGCTTTTAACTGGTTTATTTGGTGAAAGCGCGCTAGAATAAAGGTATCTGTTTCATAATGAAAAATAGGGAATTCCAATGATCGATCCAAATTTACTCCGTAATAATCTGGCTGAAGTAGCAGAAAAATTAAAAGTAAAACGTAACTTTATTCTTGATACGGAAAAACTTACCGCATTAGAAGAACAACGCAAAGATTTACAAGTAAAAACTGAAACATTACAAGCAGAACGTAACGCGCGTTCCAAAGCCATTGGTGCAGCAAAAGCACGTGGTGAAGACATTGCACCATTATTGGCTGAAGTAGATAACATGGGTGAACAGCTTAACGAAGCGAAAACTCAACTTGATGTCGTGTTAGCAG
>ERZ773197.2582-NODE-2582-length-11324-cov-7.834502_pt1 | contig 11324 bp, 7 predicted proteins | sample MGYA00580999_ERZ773197 | MGnify/ENA primary metagenome ERZ773197 (study PRJEB29015, sample SAMEA2738166) | human oral metagenome | biome: human oral; feature: human-associated habitat; material: saliva | place: China | collected 2185 ... | reverse complement strand
GGCTTTACAGAAATCCTAAAGGCTTAAAAGACTTAGTTCTCAGTGACGAAGAATATAAAACCTTTTTCGTAGAAAACGTACACATCTTCGCCGACTACTTCAAACGCTTCTCGGCACAACTGAAAGACATGAGACGTGACTACCCCGGGGCACTGTATTTTGTGCTAATCGGGCCGTAGGGGGATTATATAGGAGGGCCGCACATGGCACAACGAGGTAAGAACGTGAATGTATTTTTAATAGACGGTCGGGCGACGGGGCGTATAAAGTGCACCTTGGCTAACTGGACGGGTGTAGAAGGAAAATGCTAAAAGTAGAAAAATATTGTGATAGGAGCGAAAATAGTGATTAAAGATATATTAGGTCTTAAAATAGAGGGCAGAAATTTTGCTGATTCAAAAAACTTAGGTTTATTCAATAGTGAAAAGGGATATGTTAAAGCAACATTGCTTTATGGCCGTAATGGGGCAGGTAAGAGTACGATTGCAAAAGCTGTGAGGCTCATTACGGGAAATGCTGATGATAAGGATATAAGTGCTAATTTTTATAATAGAGATAATGAAAAAGTTACATTATCTGGAACAGATAATATTTTTGTGTTTGACGAGAAGTTTGTAGAAGAGAACGTCCGTATTGAAGGCAATCTTGAATCTATTGTGATCTTAGGAGAACAAGTGGGTTTAACACAGGAGATTGAAGAAGTAAAGAAGAAGTTAGATGAGGCACGAAAGTTAGTAGAAAGTCGAGACAGAGAATTTCAAGAGTACATAGATAAGAAGAATCCAAAAGCCCCTCAACTTTATCACGATAGGATATGTGATATTCTTAGAGGTGATGACGGATGGGCTGGCAGAGACCGGAAGATAAAAAATCGTAAGACTAATACCTCAGTGAAGGATGATACGTATGAAAAATTTATCAAAATTGAGCCTGAAAAAGAAAAGAAGGACCTAGATGCCGACTTTGAAAGTACGCTGAAAAAATTAGAGGCTGCAAGGGACGGCTGTAACAAGATAGCTGAGGAAATTCCGACTGTTCCCGAATCTTATAAACAAGATACGGTTACGCTTGCAAATAAATTAATAAAAGAAAAGATTGAAAAACCTGGGTTATCAGATAGAGAAAAGATTCTATTAGATTTGGTGACTGGAGGAAAGTCGGTAGAACTACAAGAAAGGGAAAAGTATCTGAGTGATAAGAACAATACTTTTTGTCCGTATTGTTTACAGGATTTAACAGTAGATTATAAGGAGAAATTAGTAAGAAAGATTCAAAAGGTATTGACTGATAAGGTTAAGAATCATCAGGTACAATTGAAAAATCTGAAGTACAATAAATTAGAATTCGACCTTTCATTCTTTTCATCTTTAAAATCATACCAACAATGCGATGAATTATTGAAGAAAATCAATGATACTATAGATACTAATAATGAGATAATTCAGAAGAAGATAGATAATCCCTATGTACCCCTTAATGATAAAGATATTTCTAATGTGGCAGAGCTAATAAAGAAGTTAAATACTAAGCTGGATAATCTTAAAAAAGAAAAAGATATACATAATACCAAAGTAGGAGATATAGAGGGGTATAAAAATACGCTGACGGATATAAATGAAAAACTTGCGTATTACGAGATAATTGAAAATTGTGAACGGCTTAAATTACAGAAAATAGAGTATGATAAGGCAAAAAAGTGTCTGGATGAGGCTAAGAGCTATAAAGATGAGCAAGAAGAAGTCTTAAAGGAGTTGAATGAAAAAAGAAAGAATTTCAAGATTGCTATTGATGTTATTAATAAAGCATTACAATATATATTTTTTACTGAAAATAGGTTAGCTATTAAATCTGACGGTGATAGTTATAAAGTTTTATCAAATGGGGAAATGGTGTCACCACAGCAGATTTCTGTCGGGGAACGTAATATATTAGGACTATGTTATTTTTTTGCAAAAATAATGGAAAAAAGAGATGAAAATAGTGTCTATGGTGATGAAAATTTGCTTATAATTGACGATCCGATATCCAGTTATGACTTTGAAAATAGGGTTGGGATTTTGTCTTTTTTAAAGTTTGAGCTTGCACAGATTCTCAATGGAAATAAATACAGCAGGGCTATTGTGATGACGCATGATTTGTCAACTCTTTTTGAAGTAACAGATATTTTCAAAGAATTGATGGACGAGTGGAAGCAAAAATTTAAAAAAATAAATCCAGAGTACTGCACTTTAGAACTTAAAGATTGTCGATTAATCTGCATTGATACAAAGGGGAAGAAAGAATATACTGAACTTCTTACACAAGTCTATCGTTACGGAAGCGATGAATCCCATGATAATGATATCGTTATTGGTAATGTGATGAGGCAAGTACTTGAAGCTTTCTCAACTTTTGAGTATAGACACGGAATTGCCAAGGTCTCAACCGACGATAAGATTTTGTCTCAAATACCACCGGTGTATATCGATTACTTTAAGAACTTAATGTATCGATTAGTATTACATGGAGGTAGTCATAAAGAAGAACAAGTAAATAATTTAAATATTAATTTCTTCTCAGTTATTTCACCAGAGGAGAAGAGAAGAACAGCAAAAGACATAATTTGCTTTATGTATTTATTAAATAAGGCACATGTCCTTGCTCACTTAAAGGAAATCAATAATGTTGAAGTAATTATTGATAAATGGATTAAAGACTTGGAAAAGAGTGTGGTAGTCATGTAAGCTTGTAGTTATTGGTTCGTGTGAAAGTATAGAGGCGATATAATTAGAAATTTTACTTCTTTGAACTCTTGGATGAGATCTATTCCGCAAGGAAATATATGTAATGTGTAATATAAAATATATGTTAAAATAAGAATGGTTTTAGATCATAGATAGTTGCCGTAGACGGCATAGATATAGCACTTGGGAGGCAGGCCATGAGGGAACTTGATTTTGAGGATAAGTTGATTGATTATTTGACGACTGGGACGATTACGCCTGTGCAAGACGGACAGATTGCCGAAGGGCAGTTAAAATACGGACCGATTAAGACAAAGATATGGAAGTATGAACCGAATATTAAGACTACCGAAGATCTGTGGAATAACTTTCGGGCTATTTTGTATACCCTCAATCAGGACAAGTTGGATCGACCTCTTAGTGACATTGAGTTTAATCAAGTAAAATCCGTCATTAGCAACCTTAAAACTCCGTATGAAGCCGGTCAGTTTTTGTATGGGCTCAACGGTGTTTCCCAGGTAGAAGTGGACTTAGACGATGGACAGCATGTGTTTCTGACGGTCTTTGATCAAAAGCAAATTGGAGCTGGCAATACGCAGTACCAAGTAGTGAATCAAATAAGTAGAGAACCGAAGATAACGGGTCGCCCGTCACGCCGCTTTGACACGACCATGCTTATTAATGGTCTACCGATTATCCAAATTGAAGAGAAGGCGGATACACACGATGTAAACGAAGCCTTAAATCAAATGCATCAATATATTGGTGAGCGACAATATACGGATATTTTCTCGACCTTGCAGATTCTCGTGGCCATTACACCGAATGATGTGAAATACATGGCGAATACGACGGCCGATAAATTTAATAAAGATTTCGCCTTTCGCTGGCAAGATAGAGACAATAAGCCCGTTCGTAATTGGAAAGACTTTGCAGATCTAATGCTTAGCATCCCTATGGCTCATCAAATGGCGACGAACTTTATGATTCTCGACGGAACGAAGAATAAGCAAATGATTAAAGTCATGCGTCCCTATCAAGTTTATGCAACCCAGGCCGTTTTAGCAAAACTCAAGCAAGCTGACTTTTCCTTGGGGACGAATAAGCTGGGCTATATATGGCATACAACTGGCTCAGGCAAGACCATTACAAGCTTTAAGACTGCATGGCTTGCCAGTCGTATGCCTCAGGTGGATAAGGTTGTCTTCGTCGTCGACCGTATTGCCTTGACGCGTCAAACTGATGAAAATTATCGGGCTTACGATCCGTCGGCTGATGCAGATGCAGGCATAAAGGGAAGCGTAGAAAGTACGGAAAGTACGAGGGACTTAGAACGGAAGCTAAAGAGCAAGGACATGTCCATCATCGTCACATCCGTACAAAAGCTGGGCACCTTGGTTAAGCGAAAGAGATTTGAAGTTCCGGATAAACACTATGTGTTTATTGTCGATGAGGCCCATCGGTCTACAGGTGGAGAAAACTTTGAGATGATTCAGAAAAAGTTTAAGCATGCCGCTTGGATTGGCTATACAGGAACGCCCATGTTTGATGATGTGGTGAGCAAGACAGCGCCTCGTACAGAAGATATTTTCGGACCTTTATTACATGCTTATACCATTCGTGAAGCCATTGCCGATAGAAACGTTTTGGGCTTTAAGGTCGACTTTGAAACGACCATTAATGAAGAACAAATGAAGTCCGAATATCTACCGGCTTTTTATAGAGCGCAATATCCCGATTGGTCGAAAGAAAAAATTCAAAATAAGATAGAAAACATGACAGATGAAGATATGGACGATATGGTCGAACCGAGTATTTATGATGAAAACATAGACCATGTACGCCTTGTTGTAGAAGATATCTTTAAGAATTGGCGCAATCGTTCGAACGAAGGGAAATACAATGCCCTCTTTACGACCCATGTAGGTGGAAACAAAGCTAGCACTCCCATGGCCATGATGTATTTTAATGAGTTCCAACGAGTCAATAAAGAACGGGCGGAGCAGGGCTTGTTTACCTTAAAGACAGCCGTGACCTTTAGCCAGTCTACAAATAACGGTGACTACCAAAAAGTCACCAATGATGGGCTTTGGTCAGCCATGCAGGTATATAACGAACAATTTGGTACAGCCTTTGGTTTAGACGACACGTCAGCTTATACGCAAGATGTGGCCAGCCGTTTAAATCGGACGGCTATAGACGGGAACTTCTTGGATATTGTCATTGTTGTGGACCAGCTGCTTACAGGGTTTGATGCGCCGCAAATGAATACTCTGTATGTGGATCGGACCTTGAAAAATGCCCTCCTCATACAGGCTTATTCGCGGACTAACCGAGTGGCAGATATGAAAGAAAAGCCGTGGGGCAGAATCATAAATTACCGCTGGCCTGCGTACAATGAAAGGCTTATGAACAAGGCACTTGCCATTTATGCAGACAAAACGTCGGCAGAATTAAAGGATAGAATAGGCCCTGGCATTACGGATCCGGATAAACGGAAACTAGTTGAGACAGGAGTATTAGCCGATTCATTTAAAGCTGAATTGGAAAATACACGGGCCATTGTCAGTGAAATAGCCGGCATAACAGAACAGTTTACGACTGTTCCGGCCAGTGAAGGAATGCAGGAACGAATGGCTGAACTCATGCGTGATTATAGCCGTGCCGTATCCCGCTTGAAGCAATATAATCATGAAACTGCAAATGGCGAAGAAGATGGTTTTAGTTACGATAATCCGGAACAACTCATTGAAGCACTTGGCATGACAGTTGAAGAAGAGTCCATGCTTTCCAACTCCTTATACAACGAGCTGAAAGAAAAGATGGCAGAACGAAAACAAATTCCCGTCTACCAGATTGAGTTAGCCATGACTCATGTTAAAGACGTACAGGTCAACTATGATTACTTAACAGAACTAGTAGAAAACCTCTTGAACTACGTCCATGATGGCGAAGAAGAAAAGGCTCAAGAAACGAGAGAAAAGATTTACGACTTTACGAAGTCCATGGATGACAGAGCCTATGCTAAAGAAATCAATAACGCCGCCGATGCCATTGTTAAGGGACATTATCCGGCAGCTGGCACTGAGTTAACCTACCCCGTAAAGCTGAGTAAGAGCGATGACATTATTAGGGCTGCCAATGAAGTGGTACTTGGAGATAAAATATTCAATTTCCGCTTGCAATGGGGTATTGTCGATGTTGTTTCCAATGAAGAGTTACAAGCTCTTATTGCCGGACATACATACGGTAGGAACGATTTAGATTCAGAAGGCAAACTTGGCAAAATAAAACGTGCAGGAGCCAAGGAATATGAGGCAAAAGCACAAGACAAGACCATTAGAGCCCTCAAAAAAGTAGAATATCGGAATCAATTGGATTTGGCCATTTATAAATTGGCAGATTCCATGGTAGAACCGTAGTGTAAGCATATAAGTAAGAATCATAGGAGGTACAGATGGAAGAGAAGAAATTAGTACCGAAATTAAGATTTCCCGGGTTTACTGAACCTTGGGAACAGCGTAAGTTAGGGGATATTGCAACTATTACTGGTGGAGGAACTCCAAGTACCAATATATCTGAATATTGGAATGGAGATATTGATTGGTATTCTCCCGTGGAAATAGGAGAGAATCGCTATGTTAGTGGGAGTACCCGCAAAATAACGAAGTTAGGATTAGAAAAAAGCTCGGCAAAAATACTTCCTGTTGGAACTGTTTTATTTACATCTAGAGCTGGTATTGGGAATACTGCTATTTTGCAGGTTGAGGGGTGCACAAATCAGGGATTTCAATCAATAACTCCAAACTCAAAAGCATTAGATACATACTTTTTGTATACTATGACACCTAAGTTAAAACGTTATGGCGAAGTAACTGGTGCTGGATCTACATTTGTTGAAGTTTCTGGTAAACAAATGGAACAGATGAATTTGATGATTCCTTCATTAGAAGAGCAGAAATGCGTGAGCCAGCTTTTTAAAGCAATGGATGATACTATTACCCTTCATCAGCGTAAGTTAGAACACTTAAAATTAAAGAAAAAATCGTTGCTTCAAAAACTTTTTCCGAAAGAAGGAGAAGTATATCCGGAACTTCGTTTTCCCGGATTTACTGACCCTTGGGAACAGTGTAAGTTGTGTCAGATTACTACGAGAGTAACAAGAAAAAATGGTGGTCAATCTGATTTGCCACTTACAATTTCAGCACAAGATGGTTTGGTAGATCAACGTAAATACTTTAATAGACAAGTTGCTAGTCGTGATATGTCAAATTACTATCTTATTAAAAAAGGAGAGTTTGCATATAACAAAAGTTATTCTGAAGGGTATCCATTTGGGGCTGTAAAACGCCTTGATTATTATGATATAGGTGCATTGTCAACCCTTTATATTTTATTTGAAATTACAGATAATAATATAAGTTCTGATTTTATTGTTAGTTATTATATGACTCATTTATGGTATAAGGAAATCTCAAAACGAGCTGCAGAAGGTGCTCGTAACCATGGGTTACTTAATATTTCAACAGAAGATTTTTTTGACAGTGAACTAAATATTCCTAATAGCATCGAAGAACAAATTAAAATAGGTAACTTTATAAAACAGTTTGATAAGTTTATTACCCTTCATCAGCGTAAGTTAGAACACTTGCAATTGTTAAAAAAGGCTTTGTTGCAGCAACTTTTTGTATAAAGTTACGATACGTATATTACATATTGAGAATAGAGGAGTTAGTGTATGGAGAATGTAGATGCAAGACAAATATCTTCACATATTTGGGCTATGGCGAATGAACTTAGAGGGACCATGGATGCGGGAGAATATAAGACTTTTATTTTATCTTTTATGTTTTACCGGTACTTGTCAGAACATCAGGAACAGTATTTGATTTCTGATGAATTAGTTGAGTATGAAGAGGGTCAATCAGTAAATGATGCTTATAAAGAATTGGTTAATGATCAAGGTTTAGATGCTTGCTTACAAGATATTTCCAGCGCTTTAGGATATGCTATTGAGCCTCAAGATACGTGGGCAACCTTGGTTGCAAACGTTCATGCAGGGGACGTAGAACCGGGAGATTATCAACGCCTCTTTGATAACTTTAATAAACACGCCGAATTAAATAGGGAAGCCGTAGAAGACTTCTTTGGCGTGTTTGATGATATTAACTTAGGGGACTCCAGATTGGGTTCATCTACGGCATCTCGTGCTAAAGCGTTGGGTGAAGTGGTTAAGCTCGTCGATCAGATTGAATTTCACGATGAAAGTGGACGGGATATTCTTGGTGAAGTTTATGAATACCTTATCGGTAAGTTTGCAGCCAGTGCCGGAAAAAAGGGCGGAGAGTTCTATACACCCCATGAAGTCAGCTTGATTTTAGCCAAGATAGTGACCTTGGGATTAGAAAAGGGACATGATGCCTTTACGATCTATGACCCTGCCATGGGGTCCGGATCCTTGTTGATGACTGTCCGTGATGAAGTTCCTGATGGTGAACGACAGGGCGCTGTTCGGTTTTACGGTCAAGAACTCAATACGACGACATATAACTTGGCGCGTATGAACTTAATGATGCGTGGCGTCAAGTACGATAATATGAACTTACATAATGCAGATACCTTGGAGACAGACTGGCCTGATGGCCCCGACTCCCAAGGCATTGACAGACCTCGCGTATTTGACGCCGTGGTAGCGAATCCCCCCTATTCGGCTAATTGGGATAATAATGAACGGAAACTCAAAGACCCGCGGTTTGCTGACTATGGTAAATTAGCGCCGAAGTCGAAGGCTGATTACGCTTTTGTTTTACACAGCCTTTACCATTTGAACCAAGAAGGGACAATGGCTATTGTCTTGCCTCATGGCGTTCTCTTCCGTGGCGCAGCAGAAGCAAAAATCCGTCAGACCTTGATTGAAAAGAACTATCTCCACGCTGTCATCGGCTTACCGGCAAATCTTTTCTATGGTACGGGTATTCCTACCATTATTCTTGTTTTCAAAAAGAATAGAACGACACGGGATATCCTTTTCATTGATGCCAGCAATGAATTTGAAAAAGGGAAGAACCAGAATACACTTAGTGCTGAACAAATCGACAAGATTGTTACAACCTATGCTAACAGGGTCGACGTCGATAAATATGCACACGTAGCAACCTTAAAGGAAATTGAAGAAAATGAATATAATCTCAACATCCCTCGCTATGTGGACACCTTTGAAGAAGAAGAAGAGATCGACATTTACGAAGTCAATCAACTGCTGGCAAAAGACGATGAAGAAATTGCTGCCTTAGAAAAAGAAATTTCCGAACAACTGGCCTTGCTGGGAATTAAAATGTAAAGATATTCAAAAAAAACAGCCGTAAGGCTGTTTTTTTGTTACAACAAACTTGGGAACAGCGTAAGTTAGGAGATATAGCTACATTCTCAAAAGGTAATGGCTATTCTAAATCAGATTTAGCACCTTCCGGAGATCCAATTATCCTATATGGTCGGCTTTATACAAATTATGAAACCACTATTAGTAATGTAGATACATTTGTTGAGTTAAAAGATAAATCAGTTATTAGCCAAGGTGGGGAAGTAATAGTTCCAGCATCAGGTGAAACTACAGAAGATATTTCTCGTGCTTCAGTTGTTAAAAATCAAGGAATTATTATTGGTGGTGATTTGAATGTAATTAAAGTAAATCACTTACTAGATCCAACATTTTTGGCTCTGACTATCTCAAATGGGGCACAACAAAAAGAGTTGAGTAAGCGAGCTCAAGGAAAATCAGTAGTTCATTTACATAATTCTGATTTACAAGAAGTTAATTTAACATTTCCACTGCTTAATGAACAAAAAGAGATTTCGACTCTTTTTGAGAAGATGGATAACCTTATTACCCTTCATCAGGAAGAGTCATTTCTGCACAAATATATGTTGTAAATTCGCTAAAGGAAGGGGAACATAAATATGAATGAAAAGGGAAGTGAGCTTTTTTATAAATATTATGAAAGATGGATACGTATTTATAAAGAAGGGGCCATTCGAGATGTAACCATGAAAAAATATGAGATTACACTCGTATGGTTGAAAAAACTGGTGCCTCAATTATCATTATGTGATTTAAATCGCATAACCTATCAAAAATTATTAAACGATTATGCAGCTGTTCATGAACGACAAACGACTATGGATTTTCACCATCAGCTAAAAGCTGCCATCTTAGATGCTGTTGACGACGGCATGATTGAACGTGATCCGACTCGTAAGGCCATTATAAAAGGGAAGACACCTAGGGCGAAGAAGATTAAGTACTTAAATCAATTTGAGCTTCACACCTTGCTTTCATCCTTGAAACTGCCGTCACAAATCAATTGGGACTGGCTGATTCTGTTAATTGCTAAAACCGGTATGCGATTTTCTGAGGCCTTGGCATTGACCCCTAAAGACTTTGATTTTGCCAGACAGTCTTTGTCGGTGGAACGGACGTGGGATTATAAAGGGAAGGGCGGGTTCATGCCTACAAAAAACAAGTCATCTGTGCGAAAAATACAACTCGATTGGCAGACAATTATCCAATTTTCCGAACTGATTAAAGGTCTACCGGAAGATGAACCGATTTTTATTCGAGGTCGTGTTTTTAATTCTACGGTAAACAGCATATTAGCTCGTCATTGTAAGGCGCAGAACATCCCCGTCATATCCATTCATGGCTTAAGACATACACATGCCTCCCTCTTGCTCTTTGCCGGCGTTTCTATTGCTAGCGTAGCCAGACGATTGGGCCATGCGAGCATGACAACGACCCAAAAGACCTATTTACATATCATTCAAGAACTAGAAAACCGAGACATTGATTTAGTCATGAGATCCCTATCAGGATTAACGTAGTAAAAATGTGTGGAAATGACTTTTACTGATGAAGGGTAATATATTGATCGAATTGCTCCAAAAAGTTTCCTATTTTCTGTTGTTCCTTAATAGTCGGGACATTTATTATTTCTTTTAAAAATGCCTTTAGCTCTAAATTAGCCATCATTCGAGAAGAATTAGTACAACGACGTAAAATTTTTCCCATTATCGGTTCATAATTAATAAATACTTTCCAATAATTTATACAGCACTTCGTATTAGGCATAAGCACATCAAAAACATGGGAAACAATTCCATCTCCTATCGAGTTTTCAACAAACCGCCCATACGAGAATGAATTATTACAATGCCCTTCAAAAGCAATATCTCCTAATAAAAACACGTTATACGTTAGTAAGTATTCGGATGTTGCTAGCTTTACATCATTTTTAAAATACATGTTAGCAACTGAAATTATTTTGTTTTTTCCAAATCTACCATCATTCTTTTCTCTTCGAGGTTTATATAATTCTCCCAACTTACACTGTTCCCAAGGATATGTAGAAAGCAAGATCTCTATACTAGTTATAAAACAAAAAAATCCCGGTCAGATTTAATCCGATCGGGATTCTCTCCTACTCTCTACTCTTTTTTACCTTGTCAGCACGTACATTCATTGTTTTCCCGCGACTCAACATCCACCTGTCTTAAGCAAAGGGAAGACATCGTTTCAGGTGGTCTGCCGGGATTTGCACGTAGCGG
>ERZ773197.2581-NODE-2581-length-11328-cov-4.578107_pt1 | contig 11328 bp, 11 predicted proteins | sample MGYA00580999_ERZ773197 | MGnify/ENA primary metagenome ERZ773197 (study PRJEB29015, sample SAMEA2738166) | human oral metagenome | biome: human oral; feature: human-associated habitat; material: saliva | place: China | collected 2185 ... | reverse complement strand
CATTCATAATTTTGTCGATATTGTATCGGCTTCTATCAATGTTAAATAAATAATGACATTCATTAACTTTAGGATAGTCGACATTAACGATCTTAGCGCATGCTAGATATTGATAAGGAGCAATTAATCGACATAAATCGTCTGGGAAGTAAAACATTAATTCTGCATGAATAAGGTTGTGGCCACCGTTAAACAATACTGGGTTCATAATATACATATTTTTAACGAGACTGTCGCCTTTAACCTTAATAATGATATTAGCTACTTTAGCAGATGATAAAAAATTAATAACAGTTTTTTCAGAAATATCAAAATGCTCCATTAATCTTGCAGTTATATCTTCTTTTTGAAGCTTAGTTTTTTTAGTGGTTTCTGTTGCCACCAGCTTGTTTTCTTTGTCTAAGAATTGAGCTAAGAAGAAAACATATCTTTCGTAGTTAAGATTATTTAAACGAGTGATAATTTCATTAGCTAATGCAAAATGTTTTTGTTGGTCTTTTTCGAATAATTTAATAAAGTTTGAGTCCGATGTAAAAAACTTTCTACGATCGTCGGCAAATCTATCTGAAATGCGCGATTTTACTGTCTTTTTCATAATTTTTGAATCCTTTCATATTGCAAAATTCTTTCCTTCGTGGAGAGGAAAAATCAATTTATTTTTCCCGCCGTGGCGGGAAAGATTTTGGCTACTTAATTTTAGTTTTCCATTATAAATAAAGGCTTTTTTTAAAATCGGTGTCATAAAAAAATGCGTGTATATAATAGGAATAGGAAAACAGGAAGAGATAAATCATCGTTAAGAATAATTTCATACTCAGTCGTTCATCTTTAATACTCAAATACATTGTATCAGATTAAGGAGTCGGCATCAAGTCATTGACAATATAATTTTCAAAAAAAACTGGAATATGTCCAGAAACATTTTCAATGCTTAGGCCGACGACCACTGTAGAATGATTATGAAGTGAGCGCCAGCGAACGAATTATCATTCGGAAGTGTTTTACCTCTGCAATGATATATTACTCACGAAAATCTGTAGTTATTACATACGATAAAAATTTTTTTAATGATAGCTGTATTATCTGTAAAAAGAATAAAACTAGCGATGCGAACGAAGTGAGCGAGTTAGTTTTATTACGGGGAGCGAAGCGACTCTTATATGTAATGTAAAATGCTGTTATTCTACAAAGGGTTAGATAATGCATTATGAATATCGTATTAATTTCACCGTCAATATGATATTACCTATGAAATGCTGTTAGTTATGTCGATATACCTATACAAATTATGCATAATAAATGTATCTGCATCATCCAAAACTAGCGGCATTATTTCGCTCCAATAAAAAAGTACCTAAATATCTGACGTTTTAATCATGATATTTAGGTATTAATATATAGCAACTATAATAATATAGCTTTCGTTAATATGATCTTACTGTACATAGTATATTATGATCATCGACAGGAAAAGTGGGGAAACTATCTTATATCGTTTGATGCGGCCATGATGATGTAGTTAAATATCGATATGTATTTATCTAAGATATATAGTTTAGATAAATGTTGTTAATATAAAAAATGATATTAGATTATTTTAATGTTAGAGCTATTAGAATGTAGTGGAGCTGTTAATGGAAATATTATTATAGTGTTTAAAGTCGCCGCCATGTGATACGTTATAACCATGTACGATGTATATACAATAATCATTTAATAGCTATTATCGACATATTCATAAGAATCTTTAAGGTATGTAGTTTTAGAGCATAGCCACGCTAAAAGCATTTCTTACATCATATTCTCGAGCACCACTGTAAGATGTAGTAGGAGCTGATAATAATTGATGATATATTGTAGTTTAATAATAGCAGCAACTTCCTCTTCTGCGACGGCATACGATCAGCAAATGTTTTATGTTGCCGGCATCAATAAAGTACTTACTACATGATATGTTGCCAGGCATTCATTATTTAACAACATGGCTGCGAAATACTGCTTCTCATGATGTATCGATAATAAGAACAGATGTTCGATGTATAACTACTTCTAGAACATTAATAGCCGCCGCCAGTAAAACACTCTATATAATTTCACCATTAACAGCTACTCCTACATTATCTAAATTAAACTACATTTAAATCACATATAACTGCCGTTGTACAATAGCTATAAAATTCATTTATTTAAGCTGTACGAGAGTTTTAGATAATAGAGATACATTTATACTGTAGCCATAATTAACTTACGATATAGACGCTTTATTTAAATCGTTCAAGAACATTAGCTACAGATAACTAATACTCGGCTTTACAGCCTCGGCCCGCGCTTACTGTCCAACTACATATATCTATAATGCAAGAATAGCCATAAAATTCATTTATTTGAGCTGTACGGAAGTTTTGATATTAACCTCGTATGATTTATCCTAACGTAAATATTGCTTCGATACAGAGCGTCGTCAAATATTTATACATAATGAAAAAGATCCCCTACCTAGATTATTCTAAGTAGAGGATCTGTTGTTATTTTATAACGCTTCCATATAGGCTACTTCTGACGTTCTACACATAGCCGTTAGATTATTTGGGTTTAAAGGATCGCTTAACGTACCGAATACATCGCCATACAATTCCTTACCAGCTTTAATAGTTTTAGCTTTAGGACTGCCTTTAAGTAGCCTAATACCGGTAGCAAATCCTAAGACCATCATAACAGCCGCCATATCTAAACTAAAGCCCATACTTTGATAACGGCGTAGATCGTGATTGCACACGCCGTAGTTAGTTAAGCCGTGTCTTTCGACTAACTCAACTAACGTCATTTCAGTACCGAACCAGTTGATTTTAACGTTAGACTTCATATTGCGTTGTTGCGTGATTCTGTCGGCCCATCGACAATTATCTGGGAAATAGCCTAAGTCACCGTTGATGCGATCGATTGTTAAGCCTTCTTCGTATGTATCGTACATATCGTTATAAAAACCTTCGAATGTTTCCCATCGAGGAGAATAGCCTTTCTCACGGTACTTTTCGTGTTGAGCTTGAGAAGGATTGTTACAACGGTTTTTCATCTGTTTCCATTCGCGATAGAACTTAGTATTAGACATGCCGTGCTTAACATTCTTAGCGCCGTCTTTAAGCTTACGATTAGTCTTATTTTTATAGTTATTGGCAGCTGTATCTGTGCCGCCAGTTAGCTCGTATGTATTTTTCTTACTAACTTCGCCAGTACTATTATTTTTAACAGTCCATACATGACCTTCACCTTTAATGTATTCATGGCCGATAATAGTGTATTCAGTTGTTTTAGCTTGGATTCGTTCTTTAAGTGTCATTTTTGAAACCTCGTTAATTAAATAATAATGTGTCGCTTAATTTGCGATTCAATGGGATATTACCTACTTTTGTCATGAAGTTATGCATGTCTAACTATATCAGTTTTGCATAGTTAATATTATTTAACCCATTTACGACTAACCTTATTAACGAGATATGCTCTAAAAGCTTCAATATTAACGCTTTTCTTACGATGAGAAAAAGAGATAACATTGTCGCAATATTCTGGATCAATTTCCATTTGATGTACTAGTTCCGTCGTTTTAGTTCTTCCGATGTCGAAGATTTTGCCTAGATCTGTGATACTAGACCATTCTTTTGTAGCCATATAGCTCCTTATTAAACTAACACTGATTGGAGTTATTATCTATCATACATATATTATAAATGATCGTATGTGTTCAGTCAAGAACATGTTATTGACTTTTAAAGGGCTCTGTAGTAGTATATGTATATAGGAGGATTTCACTATGAGAGCACACAAATTAAAGGATCTTCGTATCCAAAAAGGTTTTAATACTCACGATGCTATTTCTAAAGCTATCGAGGAGGAACTTCGCCGAAAGATTGTCGAAGATAAAGGCGCTAACCTTACCCCAGAAGATTTAAAGAATGCTTCTTTTAAGAGAACGTCTTATACGATGCTGGAGAATGGTAAGGTTAAATCGCCGCCGAAGCATATTATCGAAGCTTTATCTAAAATTCTTAATGTTGATTTCGATGAAATGAAGGATATCGTAATGCCAAAGGTCGATGAGTACAATAAGGAGCTATTAATTGTGGACATTAATAGGCTTCTTATTAATCTCGATGAACAACAAATACGGGCGTTATATACCATTATTTCGTCGATGAAATAGGAGGACTCAATGTACATTGATGAACGTAGGCAAAAAAACGGTACTATCTCCTATCGTTATGGAGAGAACTATAAGGATCCTTTGACCGGCAAAAATAAACGAGTTAGTGTTACATCGTCTAAAAATACTAAAGCAGTTCAAAAGGAAATGCAACGTATTCTTAGCGACAGAATTAACGAGATCCTAACGAATAGTGTTAGTAATAAAACTCTTACGATTAAGGATTTAGTCGATGAATTCGTAGCTATCGATAAGGGCTTGCGTAAGGTAACGACTCAGCAGAATATCGAAAACCATGCTAAGACGTTATTAAAGTGGATTGATGGCGATATCTTAGTTATTAATTTAAAAGCTATCTATATCCAAAGAATGTTAAATAAATGTCTTATGGAGAAGAGCTTTAATTATGTTAAGCGTGTTTATTCCGTGCTTAAACAAGTATTAAAGTACGGTAAACGTATGGGCTATATTAACGATATATCCTACTTAGACGATATTATCCTTAAGCGCCCTCCTCGTACTGCCGAAGAAATGACTAAAGCCAGAGAGAAGTTCCTTACGAAAGACGAATTAAAGACTTTCCTTACGGCTCTTGCTAAGAAGAATCAACGAGTGGCTCTACTATTCGAATTCCAGGCATTAACTGGACTACGGATCGGTGAGTTAAGGGCATTACGTATTAAGGATTATAACTCTAAAAATGAGTATATTGACGTCAATGCGACGTTAAGTGATAAGGGCTTACGTCTACCCCCTAAGAATGAATACTCGGCCCGTAGAGTACAATTAAATAAACGTGCTCGACATATCCTATCGACATTCATACAGCTTAATCATAGCCGTAAGCAAATCATGCAACATTATAAGAACGACGATAATTATATCTTCGTGACGGATGGCGGCGTCCCATATGATTCACATTATTTAAATAAATTGCTTAAATCGATACCATTTAATAAAACTGTAACGACTCATACATTCCGACATACTCATATATCGCTTTTAGCTGAGAAACAAACGCCTCTTAAAACGATTATGGCTCGTGTCGGACATAACGAGCCTAAGACTACCCTATCAATTTATACTCATGTTACGGATACGATGAAAGAGCAAGAAAAACAGATACTCGATTCGATCGATATTATGGCATAATTAGGCCGGCATTATTGCCGGTCTTTTTTATTGTAAAGTACTGTTTTTAAGCACTTTTTTCGGTGTTTTTAAAAAAGTGTCTCGTGGTGAAACGGTGGTGAAACTATGGTGAAATTTCAAGCGAATAAATACGTATTTTAACGATCATATACGAATACTAAAAAAAGCTAGAAGATTAGGTAACTACTGGTTTTATTCAGTAAATACGTATCTTCTAGCTTTAATTTAAATATTGGTGGAGATGAGGGTACTATACCTTATAAATATAGTATATGTCTATATTAATAGGATGTGTACTGCTCATGGTGAAACGCGTGGTGAAACTAATTGGAGAAATCTTTTACTGCATCTCTTGATATTTTATTAAAATATTCGTTTTCCCCATTATAATAGATTCGTTCTGCATCGCTCATTAATTCTTTAATTAATTCTGCTTCACCCATTTTTTCCGCATGTTCACACAAAGCCTTAATATTGCCTACCTCAATATTGCAATAATATATTGCAACCTTAGAATATTCAATGTTTTCTACAGTATAAAAAATTGCAGTCTTTTTTAGCTCTTTACGCAAATAATTATTTAAATACTCGGCCTTCTCTTTATAGTTATCATAATAGAGTCTATCAAAAAAAGCACCGTATGTCACGAGTATATAAAATGAATCATTTAATTCAACGGGTTTTTGATCGTCATGGCAAACTTCAACAATATATAATATTGGGCCACTATCTGATGGATCGTCACCATCTTCACGCATAATGAAACGATCTCTATCTGACTCCCATGCTATATTATATCCCGATTCTTTAAAACTCTCATAAGCTTTATAAACTATGTTTCTAAATGATATATATGCTTCATTATTATACTTTGGTGATTCGAGCTTAGACTTATTATGTTTCATATCACTCTTATTAGATTTTTTTATCGCCCATGTCAAAAGAGCGATACTTACAACAATTACAATAAAGCCTGTCAAAAATGATTCTGAAATATACATTTTCTTACTCCCTATAAACTACAACATAATTTCATATTACATTCATGATAGCATAATGAAGACAAAAAGAAAAGCCCCGGCTATTGAGCCAGGGCCTATAATTATAGTTCTCTAATTTTCTTTTGAATACTATTAACGATACTATTAATACTATTATTTAATACTGTGATATAGATACGGTTACGGATCTTAACCCAGTAAGAGTTTGTGGTTTTAATTTCGTCTTCCAAAGGCTTAATAACGCTAGCTATTTCTGCTTCGACTAGAGACTGAATATCGTCGAATTTAAGACCTTTTAATACGTTGACAGCATTTTCTTTCGCTAATTCGACCGCATCGTTAACGATTTTCTTAGTTAAATCATTCATTATTTAAATCTCCTTCATAAACATAGCTAAAGCTTCTTGTTTTTCATTATCCATACGATCATAGACACCTTGACGTACATCGTAGCCTAATCGAGGACTAATCCATTCGTCACTTTTATTAGACTCGTATACACCGACGATTAAGTCATAGTCGAAACGTAAAGCATCTACCCAGGATAAGTTCCATTCTTCAGAATAGCCAGGTACATATCTTAATGCTTCGTTAAATAAATCGACCACATTACCAGGCCCATATTGTACTGCTCTAGACCAGATTACATCTTTTAAAGCATTAGAATGGTTATCGGCATGGAAACCTTCGTTAGTTAGATATCGACATGCTCGATCATAGTATTCGCTTTTAATAAAGTCGTGTTGCATTCTTAAGAAGCCCTCTGGATCAGCTGACGCTAAATACTTCCATTGATTAATAAAAGCATCGCTATTCACGTTGTACTGATTTAAACTATCCGCATAATCACGATAATAACCGCCGTATCCTATGCCCCATTCAAGGAATGCATCGACACTACCTACATTACTAGCTAGTTGATATGCACCATAACTAATACCGCCTAAATCGCCATAACCCGAGGATACACATCCAGGTCTACCGTTAGACTCGTAAGATGCACTTAAATCGCCTAATGCCATTTGTCTTCTCCTTTACGAATAATTGCCGCTCCACCGATGAAGCCGACTAGACCAGAAGCTATATTCGTCGATAATTCCGTTCGATCCCATAGTATCGACATAATTAATGCGACTACGAGACCGCCGACAGCTATTAACTGAACTATCGCTTGTAATTTGTCGTTATTGAACATAAAACCTCGTATTATAAAAGGAGCCCCGTTAAAGGCTCCTTTATTTAAATTATTTAATAATTTTGTCTCGTAAGGCTTCAAGCTTATCACTGAGAGAATCGATACGTGTATGGCTTAATTTAGCAGATTCCTCTACGATCGAGATACGACGATCGAGTGCTCGTCTATCGTCCCTCGAAGCCTCAATCTGTTTTTGTAGTTCTTTGTATTGTTCATTGATATTCTCGAGGATCGCTAACGTCTTCTTTTCGAAGGCCTTACGATCGGCTTGAATTTCCTCGATGCTATGGATGGCCTTAATAAAACCACCGATTAACGTCGCGATGCCAACAAACGACACAATAATTTCTGCTGTTGTCATAGGCTCTCCTTATTATTCATAGTAAGCTTCAAAATCGTCTTTATGAGCTAATACATCTTGTATTTCTGTCCAGATATTATCTAAAGACTTAGTGGTTAAATATTGTTGAGTTTCTGTATCTGAAGTTAGATATAAATAATGTGTTTTTCTTGCTGTTGAGAGCCCATCATTTGTGATATAGCTATTTTCATTTTTAAGATAATAAAAATCTATGTCGTTATTTTGATCACTCGCAACAAATATAATAGTTCTGTTATTAAGTCCAGGGAAACCGTTATGAGATATCCACAAAAGATTTTTCTTCTTCGATGGGTTATATTTGTTAAGCTCTAACTTAAATTGAGAAGTTTTAAGGAAATTTTTAACCTCGTCCGTTGCTTTTTCTAGTTCAATAGAGAGCATATTATCTCCATTAAGTCTTATGAAACCAATCGTTTTTACACCGTTTTTTATATCGTAAGCTAATTTTTTAGCAATCGGTATACTATAAAAAGTAGCCGAACTACTAGGAGGATTGATAAATCTAATAGTTTCTCCGGCTTGGTTCTTTAAGAATAAGGTTACCATAGGGGTAGGGTTTACTGCATTTGCATTAGTAGCCTTTTGACATGCAAAACTATTTAACGCGTCAGATTCTGTTAAGAAGTTGCTTTCTCTAGGTTCTGGAGTACCGTTAGCTTTTAATACTTGCTTTCTAAAAAATTTTGTACGAATAGCTTCTTGTAATCGTTGTTGTGCTTGATTAGAGAAAGTTAAATAAAGTTCGAATGGTTTATTGTCTATTTTAGTATAGTTTATTTCAATATTATTTCCTTTGATTATTTTATAAATATATACTTCGATGTTTTTATGCTTCTGACCGTTACCATCGATAACATAGTTTACACTAATAAATACGATTATTAATTTACCGTTTTTAAACAAATGAACATAGTTACCTGGAGACAAGTTACCATACCATTGTTCTTTATTCTCGTAAAATGGAGCATAAACTTCATTATTTGCATAAGATGCCGGAATCAAAGAAATAGTATCGACTGCCTTATCGGAGTAAGAAATAAAGCCGATCTTGGACATTTCTCTTAGATTCATCACTTGAAGCATAATAGATGAGTCTATTAATAATGATGGAGTTGCCCCGTATTCGCCTAGTGTTAACATGCTTGATTCGTTAGATGACGCTAAAAAATCGCTTAGACTTGATGGATTATAACCAGAAAAACCATTAGATTTTAAATAAAGAGTATTATAATCGGCTAGTGGTTGATTTCTATAGCCCTTTAGCCAGTTATAAACATTAACGTCGTTAAAGACTATTTCCTTACCGTTGCGAAATCTTAGCTTAAGATTGTCGTTATGACCGTTGAATATGACATTAGAGCTATCTTTTGTCGTAAAGCTGCGATAAGCCGTTTCTCGGGGGAAGTAGCTACCGTTAGTTATACCTAATTCATTATTATAAGAAGTATCAAAACTACTATTAATATCGTTATCTTTAGTAACGCCGCCACCGATCTCGACCATCTGATACTTATTAGCTTTAATAGCATCTTTATCGCTAGTTCTAACATATAAAGCTTCGTTGCCGTTTTCGTAACGGAACTTATTAACGATATACCAGTCGGGTTCCTTCGTCGTAATTTTATTAATTTCGTCGGCAAACTTGCTTAATTTACCTTCCGACGTTACACCTTTAGCTGTTATAGCATCTTTAATAGCCTTTTTCTTAGATTGAATACTATTTACTTCGTTAATAATATTTTGTACTGTCATATAGTATTCTCCTTAATCGTTAACATTTTTAAATGCTGTTAATAAAGAATTCATATCGGTATTATATTGATTCTTTAACAGATAATCATTTAATGCTGTTTTAGACGCATATATATTATTGGCGTTAGTTGCAGTTACATAATTATTTAAATCAGCCTTAGAAGCATATGTAGTAGATGCATCAGATTTATTTAAATAAGTCGTATTAGCATCGGTTTTACTTAGATATGTACTATTTGCGTTAGCTGTCGTTAAATAGCTATTTAGACTTGTTTTAGTAGCGTATGTACTAGCGGCATCTGTTTTAGATAAATAAGTAGTATTAGCTGTCGCCGTTAACACATAATCATTTAATGCCGATTTTTTAGCATACGTATTATCAGCATTTGCAGCCGTTACGTAATCATTTAAACTAGCCGTCGTAGCATAAGCACTAGAAGCATCATTTTTAGATAAATATGTGCTATTAGCATTAGCTACTGTTAGATAATTAGATAAACTAGCAGTCGTAGCATAGCTACTTAAATCATTTTTTTTAGCGTAAGTACTATCAGCAGTAGTAGACGTTACATAATTATTTAAACTAGCAGTGGTCGCATAACCACTTAAATCAGTCTTTTTAGCATACGCGTTAGCGGCATCTGTTTTACTTAAATATGTATTATTAGCACTAACCATCGTTACATAATTATTTAAATCGGTTTTCTTAGCGAAAGGAGTTAAGTCTATATTTTCAGCAGTACCAGGAGGACCTTGAATACCTTGTGGACCTTGAGGACCAGGATCGCCTTTATCGCCCTTAGGACCTTGAGGACCTCTTAATGCTTCGAGCTGTTGTTGTGTAAAATCAGAATACTTAAAAGCATCACCTTTCGGACCTTGTGGACCAGTTGGACCAATCGGACCAACTTCACCACGAGGACCGGTAGGACCGGTTAAACCAGTATCACCCTTCTCGCCTCTAAGACCTTGAATACCTTGTAAACCTTGAGGTCCTCTTAATGCTTCGAGTTGTTGCTGCGTAAAATCAGAATATTTAAAAGCATCGCCCTTCGGGCCTTGAGGACCGACATCGCCACGAATACCTTGTTCTCCACGAGGACCAGGTTCGCCGCGTTCGCCGGCCGGGCCTTTTAAGCCTTGTAGCTGAGCCGGAGTAAAATCTTCATATTTAAAAGGATCGCCTTTCGGGCCTTGTGGACCACCTTCTCCTTTATCACCTTTAGGGCCTTTAAGATTTTGTAGTTGAGCTTCGGTAAAATCTGTATATACGAAAGGATCGCCCTTCTCGCCTTTAGGGCCGATCGGACCACGAATACCTTGAGCACCACTTAAATCGATAAAGAATGTGAGGCCAGTCGCTTCTTTTAAATAAACTTTAGCATTATCCTCGTCGTCAGTATTCGAGCTAATCATAACTAATTTATTTAACGGGATATTATTTAAATCGTTATTTATAGCCTCCAAAGAAGGATATATTTTAAATATATCAAAACCTTCGCCGCGTTCACCCTTCTCACCACGATCGCCTTTAACACCAGCCGGGCCAGCTTCGCCCTTCGGGCCACGAGGACCTTCTGGACCTGGAGGGCCGGGATAACCGGTCTCACCACGAGGTCCTTTAATCTTAGCTAATTCTTCTGGTGTT
>ERZ773197.2579-NODE-2579-length-11336-cov-12.903998_pt1 | contig 11336 bp, 6 predicted proteins | sample MGYA00580999_ERZ773197 | MGnify/ENA primary metagenome ERZ773197 (study PRJEB29015, sample SAMEA2738166) | human oral metagenome | biome: human oral; feature: human-associated habitat; material: saliva | place: China | collected 2185 ... | reverse complement strand
ATAAAAAACAAAAAATAAATAATTTTATTAAAAAAATTTTTTTAAATAATAAATAAAATTTGAAAGGAAAATAAAAATGGAAATAATAAGATTTGTAAACGATAATTTGGCACGAAGCAATTGTTATGTGGTTAAATGTGGAGAAAAATGCTTTGTTGTTGATCCTGGGGAAGAAAAAATGACAAAAGTTATTGACTTTTTGGAAAAAAATGAACTGGAAATGGCAGCTGTGCTTTTAACACATGGACATTGGGATCACATTTTGGGGATTAATTCAATGATGGAATATAAAAAAGTTCCGCTTTTTGTGAGTGAAAATGGTTATGAATTTTTGTTTAATCCAGAGCTTTCGCTTTGTATTTGGCAAAATCTGGAATTTAAAGTTGATGAAAATTTGGATATTAGAAAATTAAAAGAAAATGATGTGATTGGATTTGATGGAATTATAGTTGATAAAAATGAAAAATATGAAAAAGATAAAAAAAATAAAAGTGAAAGTATTTTTAAAATTATTGAAACGCCAGGACATAGTTCTGGAGACATTTGTTTTTACAGCGAAAAAGAAAAAATTATGATCACTGGAGATACGCTTTTCAAGGGAACTTATGGAAGAGTTGACTTGCCAACAAGTAATCCAATTGAAATGGGAAAATCGCTAAAAAAACTTATGCAATATCCAGAAGATACAAAAGTTTATCCAGGACATAGCTTTGATACTACAATTGGAGAAGAAAAAAGATATTATTAAAAAAATATAAAAATAACGCTATACAAATTGAAAAAAAAGTGATATAATTGCAAAAAGAAAGAGAAAATATAAAATGAAAATAATAATTCAAAGAGTAAATTATGCTAAAATGTTTGTCAATGACAAATTTAAGGAAGAAATAAAAGAAGGCGTTCTGGCTTTTATTGGAGTGAAAACCGATGATACAAAAGAAGATGTGGAATACTGTGTAGAAAAATTAATAAACTTAAGAATTTTCAATGATGAAAGTGGAAAATTAAATTTATCAATAAAAGATTTGAAAAAGGAAGTTATGGCTGTCAGTAATTTTACAATCTATGGAAATACAAAAAAAGGCAGAAGACCGAGTTTTGTAGATTCGGCAAAAGCAGAAAAAGCAAAAGAGCTATATGATTTATTTTTAAAAAAATTAAGAGAAAAAAGTATAAAATTTGGTTCAGGAGAGTTTGGAGAATATATGAAAATAATTTCTGAAAGCGATGGACCGGTAAATTTGATAATAGAGAGTTAAGTTTGTAAATTTTTTTAGTTTTTCTATTTTTTTAAAGTTTACTTTTATTTCTTCTTTTCTTTTCTAAATTAGATTTAAAATATTTTGAATTAATAAATCTTTGGCATTATTTATTTAAGTAAAGAAAGGAATGATAAAAAAAATGGGAAGAAAAATGGCGTTTACATCTGCTTGTATGATATTTACCGCAAGCTGCACGGGTCTACAGACTAATTCAGAGAAAGAAAGTACTAAAAATTCTATTACGGCAAATAATAGCCAAACTGATGAAATTAAAGTTACTGTGAAAAAAGGAACTGACACTAGAAAAAATAAAAAAACACATGAAAAAGAAGATACTAAAAATAAAATTTCAAAAAGACACACTGAGAGAGAAAATCATTCAGATTATATAACGACAAATATTGAAACAGATAGCTCTTTTTCATCAGACGGATTATTTGATGAAAGGGAGCTAGTTGACCAAAATACGCCAAATTTTCAATTGGTATTGCAAAAATTGGAAGAATTAAAAAAAGAGCAGAAAAAAATATTAAGCGAAGGAACATCAAAGCAAAAAAAAGTTGTGGAATTACAAAATAAATTACTTAGGGCATATAAGCACTGGAAAGGGACAAAATACGAAATGGGCGGAGACTCTGAAAGTGGGATTGACTGCTCGGCATTCACAAGAAGAGTTTATCGGGAAGTATTCAGCTTTGAGCTGCCAAGACGAACAGTTGATCAAGTTCAAGTTGGAGCTCACATTTCAAGAAACCAGTTAAAAGCAGGAGATATAGTATTTTTTAAACCTGGAGGAACAGGAAATCACACAGCTGTATATTTGGGAAATTCGTTATTTCTAAACGCTTCAACAGCAAAAGGAGTTGTAATTTCTACTCTTGAGAATGTTTACTGGGATAAAACTTTTGAATATGGCGTAAGGGTGAACGAACCGGCTTAATCGTTAATACAGCGGCAAGAAGGGCGGCAGGGGGTCAAGTCCCCTTGCTTGATATTAGAAAAATAAAAAAATATGTTCAAATTCAATAAATACAAGTGTTTAACAAAAAACTAGCAAAAGCAGATACTTCCCAAGAAGCTCCCGCTTCTAAAAGCGGGAGCAGTTCACTTATTTTAATCTTTGTTAATAAATAAAAAAATCTATGTATTCTTTTGTTTTTTTTGTAATTCCTTTAAAAAATACTTGCATTTTTTTTTTGTTATTGTTATAATATTAATGCTAAAAAAAATTAGAAAATCGGAAAAGTTGGAAATTCTATTAAACTCACTCACACTTTTTAAACTATTCTTGATATTTTTTCTATATTTCTGAGTTTTTTTGTGAATTAAATTAAAGAGAGGTTAAGAAATGACTGATAATTTAAAAAATTTAAGAAAAGAATTGAAGTCTTTTGCAAAAAGAGTAAAAGATTTTAAATATACAGATTCAGCGCTTATCACTTTCCTTTTGACAGGAATGATAGGAATTACTGGGTTTACAACTAATCTTTATTCGGCAGAAGATGAAATTAAAGAGCAGGAACATGCAATAAATACGTCAATATTGCAGCTGCAGAAAGATTTTAGACGGGCAAGACAGGAAAATAACAAGCTGTTAAGAGCAACTAACTTAGAGTTAATTCAATTAATGGAACAAGGGGACCATGTGACAAAATCGCCTTGGAGCTCTTGGCAATATGGAGCAAATAGCTTTTATAACGATTGGCAAGGTCGTTATAAAGGGCGTGGAGATAAAATTAAAGATGTGAAATATACTAGAAGTACAGGAATGGATAAATATCAGTATAAGAGAAGAGGGCAGCTGACTTATGGAGGTTCGACTGAGATAACATTCCCAATTGAGCCTAATGCGGCAATACCGATTACGGCGGCTTTGAAGCCTATTCAGCCGTTGGCTAAGAATGCTAATTTGGCGTTGAAGGTGAATCTTAGTGGACTTCCGGCTTTTGAGCCTACTACAATTAATCCACCTGTTACTCCTAGTATTGATGCACCTAATCCTAGTATAAGTCCTAATATAACTATTAATTCTGGTTCTAGAGGTAGTGGAAACGATACTTATGCTTTTGCTACAAATGGAGAGGCTACATTTCAAAATGTTGCAGTAGTTGGTGACAATATTAAAGTTAGTAGTACTAATAATAATACTGCTTTAAGAACTCAAAGTTACCAAACTACGAATGTTAAGGCTATCAAACTTCCTGTATCGGCATCAACTCCTTCTAGTGCAGCCGCAGGATTCAGTTATGGAAATTTAATGACAAATACAAGTTATACTACTACAAATACTAATGCTTTTTTTCAAATTAACAGTGGTATTACATTAAACGGTGCAAATATTCAATATGAATCAACTGGTACTGACCCTAAAAGATTATCTGAACTTGTTCATCAAGATGTTCATGGTGGTCAGACATCTGCCACTATTGCGAGTGCAATAACTAATTCTGGTATTACAAAATTTAATATATCAGATTTTAATGAAATTTATAAGATTAGCGCATATGGAGGAACTACAGCAACTTCACCATCAACTCATTATAATGTATTCGCTAATGCAGGTAATGTTGAAATTAATGGAAAAAATAATGCTATATTTTCAAACAGTTATAATCATGGTGGTGAAAATAGTATAATTTTGAATGCAGGAAGTATATCTATATTTCCAGATAACGCAACAGATACAGATAAACATGCATTATTTGTAGTGTCTGCACATTCAAGAAATTCATCTCCCAAAAATGCACAACAACATTATTATAATACTACCAATGCTACTATAGAAGCAAAAACAAATAATACAGCGATGTTTTTATTTGTTCCTGTTGGAAGTGATGCTACAGCTCCGCATCCAGGTGCTATTCAAAATGAATATGGCGCTTATGATGATACAAATGGTCATAGACCAATAAGTATTACAAATAAAGGTAATATGATTCTTGATGGAGATAGTTCAGTTGGAATCTTTACTAATAATGGAAGTCGAGGGGTTGATTTACATTTGAATTTTAGTGAAGCAACAAATAATAATAGCCAAACTAAAATAAGTCATAGTGAAAGTCCAAATCAGAATAAATATGTTAATGAATTAAAAAATGACGGTATTATTGATAGAATTACAGCTAAAAATAAATCGCATCCTTTAATTATAAAAGGTAAAAGTAGTGCTGGTATATATATGCCTGATAATAGCAGTTTCATAAATGGACAATTTGCTGTTGACGTACAAACTCAAGCAACAACATCTAATGAAGGTTCAGCAGGAATTTACTCAGCATCGCCTATAGACTTGCAAGGTCATTATATTAAACTTACTAATGGTAAATACAATGTTGGAACATATCCAGTACATGGAGCGGTTCACTATTTAGGTGCAGGTTCTATTGAACTTAATGGTGGAGAAAATAATATAGGAATAGTTGCTAAGGATAATGGTCGTGTATTTTCTGAAAGTGAAATGGCTTTAACTGGTGGTAAAAATAATGTTGCCATTTATGCAGAGGGACATAGCGGTAATGGAAATGATGTAGAAGTTAAAAGTATTGAAACTGCTGGAGCACAACAAGAAGATAGTTTATTTATATATTCTAAAGAGGGTGCAAGAGTAAAAACTAATGATGCAGCTGGTGGGCTTAAGATAAAAGGAGCAATAAGCGCTGGTACAAATAACTATGATTCTGGAACAAGTAAACTTGACAAAAATGCAGGTGGAGTTTATGCTGAAAATGGAGGAGCAGGTTCATATGTAGTGGACATTAGTCAAACAAAGACAAATACTTTTACAGGAGCTGATTATAATATTGATATAACAGGAGCAGCTGCTACAAATAATCCTAGTGTCTATGCAGGATTTGGAATATTTGCAAATGACTCAAAAGTAAATGCTGAATATAATAAAATTAAAGCAACTGATACTGGGGTTGCGGTAGCAGCTACTGGTACATATGGTTATGTTAAAGTGGATCATGGTAAAGTAGATTACAAAGGTTCGGGATATGCTTTATACACTAACGATAACGGTAAAATTGATTTGAAAAATGGGAAATTGACATTAGGTGGTAAAGCGACTGGATATATTAATCAATGGGGAGCAAATGCTGTTGATTTGACAGGTACTGATATAGATGTTAAATCAGATGATGTAATTTTAATGGATTTAAGAGGTATAACTTCACTAGACTCACTAAACTTAGATAATAAATTTAGAGGTGCTGGAGGATTCTTATCAGGAGCTAACATAACACCAGGAAGTAATGCTTATAAATATAAATACACAGTAATCGATGGCATCACATTCAATGTTAATTCAGACCTTGATAAAGGAGATGCAACATCAACATCAGATGGTTACGTATATGCAAGAAGATTACTTCTTCAAAACTCTGAAATCAATGTAAACGCAGGAAAAAATGTAACTGCAAACTTAAGCAGCGCAGACCTTACTTCAATAGGTGGAGCAAATATTCCAGTAGGAATTGCAATAGCAGCTTCATCTAAGTCAAAAACAACTAATAAGACAGCTATTAACAACGATGGAAATGTAACAGTAAACAGAACAGACAGTGGAAACGGTGGAGTAGGGCTTTATGTAAACTATGGACATATTAATAATAATGCAAGTGGAAAAGTGGAAGTTGAAACTACAAAAAATAATCCACATGCGGTAGGAATTTATGGAACAAACAGCACTCCAATTAGAAATGCTGGAGAAGTGACAGTAGGTGGAGAAAAATCATTTGGTATTTTAGGACTTTCATACAGAATAAACAATGCCGGAGCAAGAGTTGACCCAACTACAGAAGCATACTATGATCCTGCTTTAGCTGCAGCTGGACAATATGGTAAGGTTGATGTGAGAAATATAGGAAAAATTACAGTGAACAAAGACAGCTCAGTTGGAATCTATGCCTACAACAACAGCTTGGGTATTGGAAACAATAATGAAAGAGGAGCTGGAGATGTTAAGGCGACAAATGCTGCAGGTGGAACAATCACAATGAATGGCGGAAATAACTCAATTGCAATGGGAACTTCACGAGGAACATTGACAAATGCGGGAACAATTAATGTAAATGGAACAGTTTCAGCAGGTATGTATGCCACTGATAAATCTTCAATGGAAAATACAAGCACAGGTGTAATTAATGTTGCAGCAACAAAAGTTGGAAGTGAATCAATTGGTATGTTCACACAGGATATAGACACACCAATAACAACATCAGGAACAATTAATGTTGGTAAAAATTCATATGGTATTTATGGAAGAAATGTAAATATGAATGGTGGAACAATTAGTGTTGATGATAATGGATTAGGTATTTATTCAACAGGACCAAATGTTGCATTAAATAGCGGAACAATCAATGTTGCCAATAATAATGCGGTAGGAGTATATGTTCAAGATGATAAAGCATCTCCAACACCAATAAATATTACAGGAAATGTAAATATGAATGTAGGAAGCAATCAGTCATTTGGATATAGCCTGATTACAACTAAACCTGTAAATTTAACAACAGGAGCAGGAACTGCAGCAACAGTTGGAGATAAATCAGTATATATTTATTCAGCTTCACCAATTCAAGCGGGAAGTTTGATAATAAATAACAGTACTGTAAATACAACTGGAAGTAACGGATATGCAATTTACTCATTGCAGGATGCGGTGAACAACGGAACTCTTAACCTAGGTTCAGGGGTAGGAAATATAGGTCTTTACTCAACAGGTGGAACAATTACGAATAATGGAACAGTTAATGTAGGTCCATCAAATACAACTACAAAAGAATTTGGAATCGGTATGGCTACAGGATATTTTGATGAAGCAACAGGAGCGGTTTCAAATAGAGGAACAGTTATAAATAATGGAACAATTAATGTAACAACTCCAAACAGCATAGGAATGTATGCAGTAGGATCAGGTTCAAAAGCTATAAATGAAACAACAGGAGTAATTAACTTAAGCGGACCAAATACAGTAGGAATGTACATTGACCAAGGAGCGACAGGAATAAACTACGGAACAATAAAAACAGTTGCGACAGGTGCGAAGATGAAAGGTGTGGTATTAGCCAACGGAGGAATACTTAAAAACTATGGAACTATCGAGATAACAGGACCGGATACAATGGGAGTCTATTCAGATGGAACAGGAAGCGTAAGCATGCCTTATGCGGAAGATGAAGATTCTGCAAGAGGAGTGACAGGACATAACAATTCAGACAAGCCAATATACTTAGCTTCAGCTACAGATGAAAAGCCTGAAGGAAGCGTAGTAATAAAAACTCCGCCAAAGGCAAATCCACAGTCAGTAATGGTAAGAAAACCAGATGGAACATTGGGATCAGTTGCAATAGAAAATGTTGATACGAATAAAGCGACACCAGATGCGACAGTTGTGGAAGTAAGAGCAGGAGACAGCACATTATTAAATAATCCATTTAAAACATTTGACTTAAATGCTTTCTCACAAAAAGGACAGACTGGAGAAATCACAAGCCTAGCAATGTATATAGATACATCAGGAATTAACTTCACTCACCCAATTCAAGGGTTGCATTATTTGTCAGGATTGACAGATATAAACTTGATAGTGGGAGTAGAAGCTACTCAATATTCAAATGCCAAAGCGATTGAAATAGGGGACAACATATTAAAACCATATAACGCTGCGTTGACAGGAATAACAGGAACACTTAATGTAAATTCATCAAGCTTGACTTGGCTTGCGCAGCCAGTAAGAAACTTGGCAGGAAGCGGAATTGACAGAGTATACTTAGTAAAAGTTCCATATACAGACTTTGCAAGTGCAAAAGATCCAGATACGAAAAACTTCTTAGACGGATTGGAACAAAGATATGGAGTTGACGATTATGGCGACAGAGGAGCTAGGGAAAAACTATTGTTCAATAAATTAAACGACATAGGAAAAGGAGAAACTCATATATTTGCGCAAGCGGTAAATGAAATGAAAGGTTACCAATATTCAAATACTCAACAAAGAATAAATGAAACAGGAAGTTTACTTGACAAAGAGTTTACTTATCTTCATGATCAATGGAGAAATCCTTCAAAACAAAATAATAAAATAAAAGCATTTGGAATGAGAAATGAATACAACACAGATACAGCAGGAGTAATAGATAATGTAAGCAACTCTTATGGTGTAGCTTATGTTCATGAAAATGAAGCAGTAACAATGGGTAACAGTCAAGGATGGTATGCAGGAGTTGTAAACAATTACTACAAATTTAAAGATTTAGGCGGTTCGAGGGAAAATCAGACAATGATAAAAGCAGGAATCTTTAAGACAATGTCACCGGCAGGAGATCATAACGGAAACTTGAGATGGACAATAGCAGGAGATGTGTTTGCAGGTAAGAATGAAATGAAGCGTAGATTCTGGATAGTTGACGACACATTCAATGCAAAATCTGACTACTATTCATATGGGGCAGCCTTGAAGACTGATTTGGGATATGACATAAGAACATCGGAAAGAACTCATATTAGACCATATGGAGCATTAAAAGTGGAATATGGAAGATTTACTGACATAAATGAAAAAGATGGGGAAATCAGATTGAAAGTTGACGGAAACGACTATGTTTCAGTAAAACCGGAAGCAGGAGTAGAATTTAAGTATGTTCAGCCGTTAGCAGTTAGAACAAACTTATCAGTAGGACTTTCAGCGGCCTACACAAATGAGCTAGGAAAAGTAAATGATTTAAACAGAGCCAAAGTAAGATACACGACAGCAGACTGGTACAACTTGAAGAATGAAAAGGAAGATAGAAAAGGAAGCGGAAAATTTGACCTTAATGTAGGAGTAGACAACACAAGATTTGGAGTAACTGCAAACTTAGGATACGATACAAAAGGGGAAAATATAAGAGGTGGACTTGGATTTAGATTAATTTACTAATCTTCGCCGGAAAAAATTCAGGCAAGGGGTCTTGACCCTTTGTGGTTAAAAAGTAAAAGAATAGCTCTTTATAGATTTTAAGATTTATATTGAGCTATTTTTTTTATTAATAAAAAAATCTTGATTTTACTACCAAAGTAAAGTATAATTTTATTATAAAATTTAAAAATTTAAAAATTTAAAAGCTATTTGATAAAAGAAGGTGAAAAAATATGGAAGCGACGGTGTTTTCAGTAAGTGAGATTAATTTTGAAGTGAAGCAATTTTTGGAAGGAACAAATACATTTAAAAATATCTTTGTTCAAGGTGAAATTTCAAATATAACTTATTACAGTTCAGGGCATTTGTATTTTACGCTAAAAGACGCTGGAGCTAGTGTGAAATGTGCGATTTTTAGATATAAGTACCGTGGAGTTCCTGTGGATTTGAAAGAAGGAGAGCAAGTTAAAATAAGGGGAAATGTCACTCTTTATGAAAGAAATGGGAGTTATCAGATTGTTGCGGATTTTCTTGAGAGAACTAATTCGATTGGGTTGCTTTATGAAAAAATGGAAATGCTAAAGCGGAAATATTATGAAAAGGGATATTTTGACAATGATAAGAAAAAGTTATTTCCAAAACTTCCGATGAATATTGGGGTAGTGACAGCTGCGACAGGAGCTGCAATTCGGGATATAATAAATACAGCTCACAAAAGATTTCCCAATGTAAATATTTTTCTTTATCCAGCAAAAGTTCAAGGTGATGGAGCGGTACAGGAAATTGTGAGTGGAATTGAGTTTTTTAATAGAGCTAAAAATTTTGAAGATGAAAATAAAGTAGCAGCAGATGTGATTATTGTCGGGCGAGGTGGTGGAAGTATTGAAGATTTGTGGGCATTTAATGAAGAAGCTGTTATAGAAGCGATTTATAAGTCAGAAATTCCGATTATTTCGTCGGTTGGACATGAAATTGATAATTTATTATCGGACTTAGTAGCGGATAGACGAGCTGCGACTCCGACTCAGGCTGCAGAAATTTTAATTCCTGAAAAACAAAATTTGATTGCGGAATTAGAAAATAAAAAAGATAGAATTGCTAAAATTTTACGAAACCGAGTCATTTTTATGAAAAAAGAATTAGAGCAGAGAAAAAATAATTATTACATAAAAAATTTTGTAAATATTTTGGATGACAAAAAAATGGAACTTATTGAAAAAGAGAAATTTTTGGTAAAAGAGCTTAAGAGAATTTTGCAAAAAGCTGGAGAAAAATTAGAATACAGAAAACAGCAAATTAATAAAATTGACTTGAAAAAAGAGATTTTAAATAGAAAAGAAGATTTGATTGAAAAAGAGAAAAATATAAATTTTGCAATAAAAAATATTTTAGAAGAAAAAAAGAAAAATTTACAGTATAAAAAAATAAAAATTTCTAAATATTCAGTTCAGGATATTTTAAATTTAGGTTATACGATTACGAGAAAAAATGGAAAAATTGTAAAAAGAGGAATTGAGCTTAGTAAAAACGAAATTGTTGAAGTTCAATTTAAAGATGCGAGAAGAAAAATGAAAGTTGATTAAAAAAATAATACTAAAGAAATATAAGAGATAAAAAAACAAGAGATAAAAAAACAAAAATTATATAAACGAGGTAAAAAAGATGTCAAAAAGAACAGATTACCTTTCATGGGACGAATATTTTATGGGAGTTGCCTTTTTGTCAGGAATGCGAAGTAAAGATCCGTCGACACAAGTGGGAGCTTGTATAATTGATGAGGACAAAAAAATAATTGGAATGGGCTATAACGGTTTTCCGGCGGGAAGTTCTGACGATGAGATGCCTTGGGAAAAAACTGGAGATTTTTTGGATACAAAATATCCATATGTCGTTCACGCTGAATTAAATGCAATTTTAAACAGTATAAAATCTTTAAAAGGCAGCACAATTTATGTGACGCATTTTCCGTGCAATGAGTGCGCAAAAGCGATTGTGCAGTCGGGAATAAAAAAAGTTGTCTATTTTTCAGATAAGCACAAAGATTTGGAGACAACGGCGGCTTCGAGAACAATATTAAAAAATGCAGAAATAGAAATTGTGCATTTAAAAATCGAAAAAGAAAAAATTGTTATAAATTTTAAAGATTAATAAAAAAAATAAAAATAAAAATA
>ERZ773197.2578-NODE-2578-length-11338-cov-38.209607_pt1 | contig 11338 bp, 10 predicted proteins | sample MGYA00580999_ERZ773197 | MGnify/ENA primary metagenome ERZ773197 (study PRJEB29015, sample SAMEA2738166) | human oral metagenome | biome: human oral; feature: human-associated habitat; material: saliva | place: China | collected 2185 ... | reverse complement strand
CGTTCTCCGGGCCCGTGTAGGAGATGTGGAAGCGCGCGGCGTCGTATCCGCCGGCTGCGACGCCCAGGGTGTCCCAACCCGGCCACAGCACGGTGGCCTGGTTATCGCCGGACTGGCCGAGCAGGTAGGCGGCGGCGGGCGCGCCGGTCGCCTGGCTGACGGGGGCGGGGATCTGGGTGAGGGTGGACTTGTTGACGGCGAGGAGGGTCTGCTCGGGTTCGCGCATGACGCCGGAGCCGGTGGCGTCTTCTTTGATGCGCAGGGTGAGGGCGCCGGACGCGTCGGAGGTGAGGTCGAAGATGTCGGCGTGGCCGCGGTCCAGGGTGGCCGTGGTGCCGGCGGGGGCGGTGCGCATGAGCTCGCAGGCGGAAGCATCGGCCTGGGACGAGGCCGTGGCCGCGTCGGCGGTGCCAGTGCCTGTTGTTTCTGCGCGTGTTGTGTCGCTACCTGAGGTCGCGGCGTCTGCTGTGGCGTCGGCGGCGTTGGAGGTCGAGGCCTCGGTGGTCATGTTGGTGGCCGTGTTGGTGGCCTCGGTTCCTGCGGTGGCCTCATCGGCGTGTGCCGCTCCGGGCACGAGGAACGAGGTGGCCGCGAGGGCCATTGCGGCGAAAGCCCGGGCAGCTGCGCGGCCCGGGTTCCGGTATGTCGTGGGGTTCATGGAGGGGGTCCTCTAGGTGCTTCGCACGTGAATATGAATGAGAATCGTTATCATTCTATCCCTGTTACGCCTCCGTCGCTCTCTCAGCACTAGGCGCCCAGTCTGCGAGCCCCGGGTTTCCGAGTGTCAGCACGCCGCGCACCGGATCACAGAAGCACGGGTCGCCGCGCATCAACAAGATGGTTCCCCGAAAATGTCGCATGCAATTCCCTCCCCCATATTTCAAACTTTGAAACCGCTTCGTTGAAATTCTGCGACTTTCAGGCTGTTCAAAAATTGTCGGACAACCGAATTGCATGCGACTTTTAGGGAGCGCATAAATAGGTCGGATTCCTGAGCGCTCTGCACCAGGTTGTCCCACAACGTGCTCACACCCGCCCATATGTACTCCCAGAGACCACGACACCCAACACACCACGAATTGTGAGCGCTGATTCACGATGTGGTGAAATCTGCGCAGGCGGCCACTTTGCTTTGCAATTGCTTGGTTTTTGATGCGAGCTATCTTACTGGCCGATCGGTTGATTGAGCGTTTTGGCAGGGATAAGCTGTAACCATCAAGCGCCTGACATAGCTGCCAAGCTCGTCCGGCGCTTTTCTTGTTTGACACGCAGGGTCGCGCCGACGCCACTCGCGTTGGCATGCTCCTCGCGCGAAATCCGCCGGGTGATCCCCGGCCTCGCCAAGCAGGAACACACGATTGAATACACGATCCCACGAGGAGCCCGCTATGTTCTCCACCATCGACGTCATGGTTGCCCAGGCCCACATCGACCAGCTCAACGAGCTCGCCGACGCGAAGCGCTCGCGCAAGGCCGACCGCCACTGAGCTACTCCCGGCCCCGCCGGAGTTCCACGCAAGTCCGCAGACCCGCAGGGGCTGCGGGCTTTTTGCATGCCGTCGTGACCGCGCGGCACCCCTCCCCCACTTCGCGCTCAACTAACGCACCACCACGGGGGTACGTCGATACATAGGGCACCACGAGGCCCACCTGGGTCGCTGAGCCTGTCCGCGGTGCCGGTGGGCGCGACAGGTACATGGGTGGAAAATGCCTAGTCTTTTGGGTGGAAAATGTATATCAAGATTGGTGGAAAATGTATAATGCTCTACATATTCGCTGATCATAGGAGGTTCAGATGCAGGCTGTACGTCCGGAGAACTACCGCCCTCGAGCAATCGACCGGCGTATCGACCAACTGCTGCGATCCTTCGGCGCTGTTGAAATAGCCGGTCCTAAATGGTGCGGAAAGACCTGGACCTCACTTGCACATGCTGGCAGTGCTGACTTGCTCACTGACCCATCAACGCTTCTAGCCGCCCAGTCCTCCCCCGATCTCGTACTCTCTGGCGAGCGCCCACACCTCATTGACGAGTGGCAGGAGGTGCCTCAGATCTGGGATATGGTTCGTTCTCGTATCGATTCGTCCGCGGGTGAACGAGGACAGTTCATCCTCACAGGGTCCTCCGCACCACACGATATTGAGACAATCAGGCACAGCGGCGCAGGGCGTATTGCTCGCGTTCACATGCGGCCAATGACCTCATACGAGGCCGGAGCGACTCCAGGAGGCGTAAGCCTCCGCGGTCTTTTTGACGGCAAGGGGGTCACTTCGCAACGATGCGAAAGCTCTATTGAAAGCGTTGCGCGTTGGTGTTGCCGAGGAGGATGGCCGTCGATTCTTGATCTCGATGACGAAGATGCGTTGGAAACTCCGGCACAGTACCTGCGCAACCTCATTGAGGTAAACATGCCTCAGCTGCGCCGATCTCCAGACACAACACGGTCGCTCTTACGCGCTCTCAGCATGAATCTTGCGCAAGCTCCGACAATGAGCACACTGTCAAAGGATATGGGCAGCGACGGTGAAGAAAAGTCGCGTCACACGATTAGGGCCTACCTCGACGACCTCCGCGCAATGTACCTACTCGAAGATGTGCCCGGATGGGAACCCGCAGCTCGCGGAAAGAAACGTGTTCGCATCAAGCCCAAGCGCTACTTCGTCGATCCCTCCCTACCTGCAGCCATGCTCGGCCTATCCCCCAGCAAGTTGCTACGCGATACTCAGACTCTCGGCGGATTGTTTGAGACTCTCGTCTGCCGTGATCTCCTCACGTTCACCGACACGCTTCCAGGTGTCGGAAACTCCATCGCCTACTACCGTGATGACAAAGGTCTCGAGGTCGACTTCATCATCGAACTCGCTGACGGTCGCTGGGGCGCGTTCGAGGTCAAACTATCGTCGATGGGTATTACCGAGCGCGCCGTGGAACGCCTTCACAGGTTCCATGCACTCATGACCGGTAACCCTATGGCCCGGACTTCCGAGCCCTCTTTTCTCGGCTTCATCGTGGGTCATGGAGAGTTCGCGTACCAACGCGACGACGGTCTGTTTCTTCTTCCCTATGCATGTATCGAGCCCTAATGTTTCACGTGAAACATGTACCGCCACCTGAGCCTCGTTACCCCGTGAGCCGCGGAAAGTGGCACACTTGACCTATACGTTGAACGTGACCCCATGCAAAGGATGGCATGCCTTGACTCAGCCTTCGACCAACGGCGCGACCCCGGCCTCGTCCGGGCGCACGCCCGCGCAAGGAAACCGCCTCGACCCCTGGTTCGACGCCTACGCGGAACGCGCCCACAATCTGCGCGAATCGGAAATCCGCGCGCTCTTCTCCGTGGTGTCGCGCCCCGAGGTCGTCTCCCTCGCCGGCGGTATGCCGAACCTCAAGGACCTGCCCCTCGACAAGCTCGCCGCCTCGGCTGAGAAGCTGGTCCGCAACCACGGCGCGCAGGCCATGCAGTACGGCAACGGCCAAGGCTGGGACGTGCTGCGCGAGCGTATTACCGAGGTCATGAGCTACGACGGCATCGTCGGCGCCGACCCCGACGACGTAGTCGTCACGACGGGAAGCCAGCAGGCCCTCGACCTCGTCACCGAGCTCTTCGTGAATCCGGGCGACGTCGTCCTCGCCGAGGCCCCCTCCTACGTGGGCGCACTGGGCGTGTTCCGCGCGCGCCAGGCGGACGTCGTGCACGTCCCCATGGACGAGCACGGCATCATTCCCGAGGCCCTGGTGGAGACGATCCGCGACGTGCGCGCCTCGGGCCGCACCATCAAGTTCATCTACATCATCCCGAACTACCACAACCCAGCGGGCGTGACGCTCTCCGCGGAGCGCCGCCCCATCATCGCGGAGATCTGCCTGCGCGAGCACGTCCTCATCGTCGAGGACAACCCCTACGGCCTGCTCGGCTTCCATAACGACCCCCTGCCGGCCATCGCCTCGTACAGCCCTGAGGGCGTCGTCTACCTGGGTTCCTTCTCGAAGATGTTCGCCCCCGGCTTCCGCATCGGCTGGGCGTACGCGCCGCACGCGATCCGCGCGAAGCTGGTCCTGGCCCTCGAGTCCGCGATCCTGTGCCCGTCGATGGTGGGCCAGATGGCGATCGCCGACTACCTGGGCAGCTACGACTGGTACGGGCAGGTGAAGTCCTTCCGTTCGATGTACGCGGAGCGTTGCCGCTCGATGCTGACGGCGCTCGAGGAGTACATGCCGTCGTGCTCGTGGACGGTGCCGGACGGCGGATTCTACACGTGGGTGACGCTCCCCGAAGGCCTCAACGCGAAGTCGATGCTGCCGCGCGCGGTTCGCGCCCAGGTCGCCTACGTGTCGGGGACGGCGTTCTTCTACGACGGCCAGGGGTCGAATCACATGCGCCTGTCCTTCTGCTACCCGACCCCCGAGGACATCCGCGAGGGCGTGCGTCGCCTGTCGACGGTCGTCAACGCTGAGAAGGAAATGGTCGACATGTTCGGCACCGCCTCGATCGACGAGGCCGGGGCCGAGTCCGCCCGTTAAGGTTCCCTAGGAGTTACACATTATGGCTACGAAAGTTCTCATCATCTCGGGCGGCCTGACGCACGAGCGTGACGTGTCGGTCCGTTCGGGTCGTCGCGTCGCGAACATCCTGACGCAGGCGGGCTACGACGTCGTCATTTCGGACGTGGATGCGTCCCTGGCGGGCGCGATCGAGTCCTTCTCCCCTGACGTCGTGTGGCCCCTCGTGCACGGTTCGATTGGCGAGGATGGGTCGTTGCAGTCGTTCCTGGAGTCCGTGGGCGTGCCTTTCGTGGGGTCGTCGGCGGTGCAGGCGATGCTCGCGTCGAACAAGCCGACGGCGAAGGCACTGCTGGGTTCCGCGGGGCTTGCGACGCCGGGCTGGGTGACGCTGCCGCAGGCGATTTTCCGCCAGCTGGGCGCGTCGAATGTGCTGTCGGCGTTGGAGGGTTCCGTGTCGTTCCCTGTTGTCATTAAGCCGACGGATGGGGGTTCGGCGCTTGGTATTTCGACGGCGCATAACGCGAAGGAGCTGCGTCGCTCGATGGTTGATGCGTTCGCATACGGGCAGCGTTTGATGGTCGAGCAGCGCATTGAGGGTCGTGACGTGGCGGTGTCGGTGGTGGACCTGGAGGGTGGGCCTGTGGCGCTTCCTCCGGTTGAGGTTGCGACGGACGATGGCAGTTACGATTACGATGCGCGTTACACGACGGACGAGGCCGTGTACTTTGTGCCCGCTCGTCTCTCCTCGGAGGCGCTTGCGGACCTGCAGGCGGCGGCCGTCGAGGCACACACGACTCTTGGTCTGCGTGACCTGTCGCGCATGGATTTCGTGGTTGATGACGAGGGCACGTGCTGGTTCATTGACGCGAATGTTGCTCCCGGCATGACGGACACGTCGCTGCTGCCCCAGGCGGCGGATGCGCTGGAGGATTCGTCGTTTGCACAACTGTGCGCGGATATCGTTGATTTCGTGGCGGGAGGCCGCGTGGCCGCCGAGCGCGAGGCTGGCGCTGGTGGCGCCGAGTCGGGCGAGGCCGTTGACGTTGCCGCGAACGCGCCTGTCGACGGCGAGTAGCGAACGCTCCCCTGCGTGAGGCACCGGGCCCGGGAGGACTGTCGTCCTCCCGGGCCCACATGTTTCACTTGAAACAATCGCCAGTCCGTCACGCAATACAACGATGGGCAGGCGATACCATCGACCAATCCTCGTGCCTACGGTCGGTGAATTCGCGCAATATAAAGTGAGGACATTAGGCTGCCCGAAGGGGCTGCCCAATGTCCTCACTGTAGGGACCTGCGGCTGTCCGGTGCAGAACACATAGGGTGGACTGCCTTCTTAACCCCTACTGGTGCCAGCATAGCACTTCTTGGTGCAGCCGGGCACAACACCACGAGCAGCCAGCGTGGCGTGTGCCGTAGTAGGGCCGGGAGGGCACGGGCGGGCTTCAAGATCGAGTACTCCGAGCCGCAGGCTCGCGTGTGGCGATCTCGCGGGCGCCGAGGCCCGAAGGCACCCGACACTCAGGCAATACTCACAGACACGTCCATGTCGCGGAAGAAAAGAGCACCACTCAGAACAGGAAACCGAGTTCCTTCAGGCGGGCCTCGGCCTGCTTGGCGCCCTCCCAGACTATGCCGTGGACGCCCAGGAGTTCCGCCGCCCGCACGTTCTCGCGGCGGTCGTCGATGAAAGCCACCTCCGAAACGGGTCCGCCCAGGCGATGGAGGACGTCGCGGTAGATGCCGCGGGCTGGCTTGCAGATGCCGTAGTCGCAGGAGAAAGCGAAGAAGTCGAAGAGGCTCCCCCACTCGGAGCGGCGAATTGCCTTTGCGATCGGGTACGGAGCATTCGAGAGGATGCCAACGCGCACACCCTGATGCCGCAGCAGGCGCACGAGTGCGAGGGCCTGCTCGTTCGCGTCGGCCATCCGCGAGGAGTCAAGGGCGACGAGCTGTTTCAGCAATGCGTGGGAGGGTTCAGGCTGTCCACAGTCCCCAGCGATCCGATCCCAGAATTCGCGATCGCCCAGGCCGGCGTCGTACTCGCCGCGATGCGTCCACATCGCCTGGTCGACGAGCGTCGTGAGGCCGCGGGACTCGTCCCCGAACATGCGGGCGATGAGGGCAGGGTCAGGGTGGGCGTCGACGAGGACGCCCCCGACATCGAAAAGCACGGTGCGCGAACTGCCTTGGGCGTTCATGCCTTTCGCTCCTTCTGGTACTGCGAGGTCCTGACGTCGGATCCTTAAGAGTAGTTTAAGCGTTGTTTCATCCGCAGATAAGTGTGGAATGTGTATGATTGGAAACACACTCCACGTGACCTGCGGAAACTCGCACGAAGTAACTCAGTGAAGAATAAGGTCTGCAATTCGCTGGAGGTCGTCCGTTCCGGCGAATTCGATGACGATTCGTCCCTTCTTGCGGCCTTCCGTGATGGAGACGCGCGTGTCGTAGGCATCCGACAGCGCGGATACGACACTCTCCCCCAGGGGCGACAGTGGTCGCTGCTGGCGAGTGCGCGGACGCGGGGTAGCCTTCGCCTTTCCGAGGCGGACGATCTCCTCGGTGGTGCGCACCGAGAGTCCTTCCGCGACGATGCGTTCAGCGAGCCGTTCCATTTCCTCGGCCGTCGCAAGAGACAGGAGGGCGCGGGCGTGGCCCGCGGTGATGACCTGTGCGGCCACCTTCTTCTGGACGGAGGGGGGAAGCTTCAGCAGGCGCAGGGTGTTGGCGATCTGCGGTCGCGAGCGGGCGATTCTCTTGGCGAGCTCTTCCTGAGTCGCACCGAAATCCGCCATGAGCTGCTGATATGCGCTCGCCTCCTCCAGCGGGTTGAGCTGGGCCCGGTGGAGGTTTTCCAGGAGAGCATCTCGGAGCAGGTCTCCGTCGTCGGTCTCCCGGATGATCGCCGGAATCGTGGTTTCGCCCGCGAGCTCGGAGGCGCGCAAGCGGCGCTCGCCCATGATCAGCTCGTAGCGCGCTTCGGGCTTCTCCTGGAGGAACTCCTGGAGCTTCTCGGAACGCCCCGTCGCGGGGATGCTGCGAACGACGACGGGCTGGAGAACGCCGACCTCCTTGATGGATGCCGACAGTTCCTTCAGGTCATCCTCATCGAAGACCTCACGCGGCTGCTTCGAGTTGGGGACGATCTGATCGATAGCAATCTCTGCGAAGGAGGCGCCGGGCACCGGCACGAGCTCGTGGTCACTGGATGTTTCACGTGAAACATTCGACGGCGAGTCCGCCACGGCAGTCGCGGCGTGATCGCGCGAACCCGATTCGCCCTGGTCGGAAGCTGAGCCATTGATCCCGGACCCGAGGGGCGAGGAGCCCTGCGCCGCGAGCCGCGTTCCGCCCGTGTTCACAGCAGGCATCGTGGGGCGCTTCTTCTTCGACGAGGCCGTGGCTCGCTTGGGCTGGAGGAGATCCTTTGCGGAGCCTCCTCGGCCGCGCGCGGCAGGGCCTTCGGGAAAGAAGACGTCGAGCGGCCGCGAGGGACCCGCAGACGTTGTCTGAGGCGTCTGTTCACCTGCCTGGGGGATGAGAGCTCCAAGCCCTCGGCCGAGGCCGGAATGCTTACGAGCACCCTTACGGCCCTCAGACTTCGGTGTTACATCCGCCATTGCATAACTCCTTCAATTGCGTGCGTTCATTGTTTCACGTGAAACAATGCCGTGTGCTCGACTATTTAGCGTCTTTCGTCACTATGTTGCACTAATGGTCATTTGTTCTGATACCGACGTTCCAAACTGCGGAAACGTGGGGAAAGGGCCGGTTGTTTCACGTGAAACAATCGCTCACTCCCCCGCCGACAGTCGCTCACACAGCTCGAGGGCGGCCTTGCGATACGCGATCGCGCCGACGTTACGCGGGTCGTAGGTAACGACGGTCTGGGCGTAACTGGGTGCCTCGGAAATACGGACGGATCGTGGAATCACGGTCGTAAAGGTGTGATCGGGGAAGTGTGAGCGCACCTCGCCCTCGACCTCCTCGGACAGCCGCGTTCGCTTGTCGGCCATCGTCAGCAGCATCCCAGAGACACGAAGTCCAGGGTTAAGATCCACGCCGATGCGCTCGACCGTGTTCCACAGCTGGCTCAGACCCTCGAGCGCGTAGTACTCGGCCTGAATCGGAATCATCACCTCGTCGGCGGCCACCATGACGTTCAGGGTCACGAGGCCGAGAGACGGGGGGCAGTCGATGAGGACGACGTCGATCTCGCCGTGCGCTGCCACATACTCACGTAGTGCCTCGCGCAGGCGAAACTCGCGGCGGGGAACGTCGACGAGCTCGATCTCGGCGCCGGACAGGTCGATCGTTGCGGGGCACACGAGGATGCCGTCGATGTCCGGACAGGGCTGAACGACGTCCTCAAGCTCCGCTCCCCCGATGATCACGTCGTAGGTCGAGGGGGTGCCAACGGGATGGGCGACGCCCAGAGCGCTCGAGGCGTTGCCCTGCGCATCGGCGTCGATGACAAGCACGGTCAGGCCGCCCAACGCGAGGCCGGCGGCAATGTTGACCGTCGAGGTCGTCTTACCGACGCCGCCCTTTTGATTTGCGACGGCGATGATGCGCGTGGACGCGGGCTTGCGGAACTCGGCGCGGTCGAGCATGGCCAAGTCGCGCAAGTTTCGTTCGATCTGAGTGGACAGTGGGGTGTTGTTGGTATTCACGTGACACCTTCCTAGCTACTGCCTCTAGTCTACGGGGCCGGGTGCACACTTCCGGCATCGAAAGTCCGTGATGCATGAAGGGACACACGAATATCCTCGCGTTGCGACAAACCGCCGACAAGTTGTTCTGTAGGATCGATTCTCCTGGCCGACGCGGCCGGCCAGGCGCAACGAGACACGACACAGAGCGACCTACAAAACAGCCAGTACTATGGCACTCGTCACACCAAAATGAACGCCGACAGGTGCACAGGATCAACAGCCCGCCACAAAGACTAAGGGGCACCACAGTAACTTGTGGTGCCCCTTAGAATGCTAAAAGACGATCACCGGACGCGCGAACAGACCACGACGTAGGTCGACTCGTCCTCCATGATGGAGGGCACCTCGTGGATCTCGGCACGCAGGTGGTGGCGACGCAGCTCCGCGGAGGCCTCCTCGACCTCGATCGGGGCGCGACGACCCTTCAGGGCCACGAGGGTGCCGCCGGGCGCGATGAGCTTAGACGTCATGCGCACGAGCTTGCTCATGTTCGCAACCGCGCGGGCGGTGACCACGTCGGCCTTGCCCTTGCCGCGCAGCTCTTCGGCGCGCGCCTGGTGGATGGTGACGTTATCCAGGCCGAGCCCCTCGACGACGTCCTCGAGCCACTCGACGCGGCGCGCCATCGGCTCGGCGAGGTGCACGTGCAGGTCGGGCCGGCAGGCAGCGATCACAATGCCGGGCAGGCCCGACCCGGAGCCAACGTCCAACACCTCGCGCCCCTCCCGGCGCGGCATGAAATCAAGGACGGCCGCCGAATTCACGATGTGGCGCGACCAGATGCGCTCCATGTCGCGCGGGCCCAGCAGGCCGCGCAGCTCGCCCTCCTCCTCGAGCATGCGCGCGTACTCGGCGACGTCGGAAAAGGCGGGGCCGAAGAAGTCGCGGACTGCCTGCGTGGGCTCTTCTGGGACGAAGGGGTCGCCGACCTGGCGACCCCTTCCCGTCCCGTTCGGGTTCTCACTCACCGTCGGATTCCTCGGGGAGGATGACGACGCGTCGGTGGGGTTCGACGCCCTCGGACTCGGAGGTCAGGCCCTCGTCCGCGACGACGTCGTGGCACACCTTGCGCTCGAAGGGGTTCATGGCGTCGAGCTTGACGGCCTCGCCGGTGGCGCGCACGCGGGCGATGGCCTCGCGGGTGATGTCCTGGAGTTCTTCCTTGCGTTCGGCGCGGAAACCGGCGATGTCGAGCATGAGGCGAGAGCGCTCGCCGGTCTCGGTCTGGACGGCCAGGCGGGTCAGCTCCTGGAGGGCGTCCAAGACCTCGCCGTCCTCGCCGACGAGGCGGTCCAGGGCTTCGGGGTCGTCGGCGACGATCTCGACCGAGGCGCGGCCGTTCTCGACGTCGATCTCGATGTCGCCGTCGAGGTCGGCGATGTCGAGCAGTTCTTCCAGGTAGTCGGCGGCGATTTCGCCTTCTTCTTCGAGGCGGGTGAGCTTGCCTGCGTTGTCGTCACTCATGACGGGTCCTCCGTGGTGGGGAATGGGGTCTTGCTGGTGTCCAGGGTACCCGCTGGGGTTCTGGGACCGTGAATCTAAAGGGGTCAGCGCTTCTTGCCGGAACGGCGGCGAGCCTTGCGTCGCTCGACGCGGCGGCGCTCGATCTCCTCGGCGCTCAGGGAGCCGTTCGAGGACTCCTTGGCGGCCTGCGTGGACGTGCGCGATTCGGACGAGGCCTTGGTGGCCTCGCGCTCGCCGACGCGGCGTTCGCGGTTCTTCTTCTGGAGCTCGGCGCGCTGCGCGGAGGCTTCCTGCTTGGCGACGCGCTTTTCGACGGCGAGGGTCAGGCCGTGCATCCACTGCTCGTCGGGCAGGGTGGTCCACTTCTGGCTGGCGAGGTTGCGGTAGACGGTGACGATTTCGCCGGGGGTCATGGAGGCGGGGAAGTCGGAGGCGACGTGCTGCTTCTTGGCCTTGGCGCGAACCTCGGCGAGGGTGCGCTCGTTGAGCTCCTCAACGCGCGGGTCGGAGCCGGGTGCGCCGAGGGCGGCGCGCTCACGGTCGTAGTTCTGGAAGTAGGGCTTGGCCCATTCCTGGTAGGCGGACTCGCGCGAGGACAGCAGGTCGGCGTAGGCCGGGGAGCCGGGGGTCGGCATGACCTTGATGGTCCAG
>ERZ773197.2576-NODE-2576-length-11342-cov-15.644901_pt1 | contig 11342 bp, 5 predicted proteins | sample MGYA00580999_ERZ773197 | MGnify/ENA primary metagenome ERZ773197 (study PRJEB29015, sample SAMEA2738166) | human oral metagenome | biome: human oral; feature: human-associated habitat; material: saliva | place: China | collected 2185 ... | reverse complement strand
ATAATATCGTCGGGATTGGGAAGAAGATTATTAAAAAGTCCCATTTGACCGATAATATCCATCACATGATAATCGTGGGGAGCGTCTGTAATAGCGTCAACCATCGTAAAAGCCACAAAGCCAACTATCATCATACGGAAAAGTTTTACCCAATGATATTTGATAAAACCAAAGACTGGAAGACTTGATTGTGACTGCAGCATACTTGTTGGCACTTTTGGCGTTTGCTTCTCGTACTTCATCGTCAGACCGTATGCTGATAAGAAGAGAAACACAGGTACTCCATAATGCCCAAAGAACGATAGAATATGAAAGAAGAATAATTCGTTCCACGACCCCTGTAACACTTGATAGAGTTTGTCTACATTACGTTGGAAATACTGGTATTCGTTCTCCTTTACCACTGGTCGCAACCAATGGCAGTAATTATGTAGGAAGATACCGATAATGGCAAGTCCTCTCAACGCATCACACTCTACCCGTGTAAGCAACGCTTCTCGGCGTTCTTTCCTATGCTCTGGTGCGGAGTGTTCTGTATATGTATTCTTTTCCTTATTAAACATCCTAACTTTAATAATTGATTTTGTGGTCTTTTACGAGTTACTTTACACTTCTCTAATTCATTTCTCCACGTCCACTACCCACCTTACAAGCTATCTTCTCTTTTGACATAGACTTCTGTTTCGGTAAGAGATGCTTCTCGGAAGGACGAGGAAGCTTATCGTAATCTGTTGTATTCTTTAATATTCTCGGTCTCATCTCATTGTATTGTGGACTGAGGATATTATATTCGGGATGATAGTCTTTCGTATGGATACCAGCTAAGTAAAGCAACAGATGCGGTAATGCATCCGTCATATAACGACGATGCTTAGCAGCGATGATTTCTTGGAAAATATCAGGGTGCTTCACAGCATACTTATGTGTACAGAAAATCCAGAAAGGAATTTCAAACTCATAGCGTGCTAAGTCATAATCAATAGCTGCTGAATGTTTACGACAAATGAAACCTCTATTACCCTCAAAGCATTCTTCTCCGTGGTCAGGCATATAGATAATGATAGCCTCTTGATTCTCAAAACGACTAATGATAGCATCCACGATGGAGTCATTATATAGGATGGCATTATCGTAATCAGCCAAGATACTACGCTGTTTACCATCGAGGTCAGCACGCTTTTCCGCATAGTCATCAGCCGTGAAATGATGACGGTCGCTCGGATAACGCTGTTTATAAGTGACATGCTGTCCGAGTAGATGGAAGATAATAAGGTTATGCTTCGTATTATGTTGCTTTTGATTCTTATCGTAGTCATCGAGTAATCCTCGATCAAATCGGTATAATTGGGAGTTACGAGAGTCGAACATTGCCGATGAAAGCTCTGGGTGATTTAAGAAGAAACCACCGCTGAAATCATATACAGCTTGCTTCGCTTTCGGTAGGAACTGATTGGTTATAAAAGTAACATGATAGCCTGCCTTACGGAACAGTGAAGGGAAGAGCGGATAATCACACCACTCCCCTTTCTCTCCAACAACATGTAGAGAGAAAACGTTCTTGAACACAAAGCTGGTTAAGTTCCATGGTGCTACGACATCACTGAACGGTACGAGTAATCCCGACTTCTCCCGTTTAATCTGGCGAGGGGTCGTCGGCATGAAATAACCATATTGTTGTGAATGATGCTTACCATAGCTTTCGCCAATGATAAGGACGATATTTGGCGATTTAAACGAACAGCTATCCACTTTCATCTTGTCCTTTGCCTCGATGAGACGGTCGATTTGTTGCGATGCTAACTCATTTGAGAAGATACTGAACACAAGTCGATAGACAGGCAGATAGAACTGTGCACAATCGCTGGTTGTCAGTTCGTGCTCTACAGAACCAATAGTATCTAAGGAGAACATCTCAGCCATCTCTTTCTTATTATGCGCTGACGAGTATGCCGACCAACAGAACAATACAATACAAAGAGCCCCTAAGACAGGTTGCAGCCGAGCAAATACTCGATACATAACATCCATTTTATCGCTAACAGCAATAGGGAGTTTGATTTTCTGTCCTACTACTACAAGAATCTGCAGAAGCATAATCAGTAGTAATAGTCCGACACTCGAGAAGAGGATATCGGTGGTCATGTAACTACTAAAAAACTCACCCGCCTCACGGCCATCAGTCTCACCTACAAGAAGGAGCATGGAGGGGTTTAATGTAGACTGGAACTTCACCCAACAAAAAAGGTCTGTGATACTTGTTGCGTATGCAATAACATACAATAAAGCACGTATCCATCGACGTACTTTCAAAGGAATAAGTGAAAGGAGAAGGCAGATTATATACAAGTCGAAAAACAACTCTAACCAAAGATTACTATAGACAGTAGCATCAGGATTATTGGTAGGCAATTCCTCATACGACACCACAATGCCGATAAGATACAAAAAGAAGAAAAAAGAGGCATTGCCCTTTATCGGCTGATACGCCTTGTTTAATAGATTGACAACTTGCTTAATAACTTTCATTCTCTCAACTATATTTACTTGCAAAGTTAACATTATTTTTAGGAGTAGTCAACTTTTACTTGCGTATTTAACATTGTTCTCATAGCATAACAGCTTTTTCACCTTATAATATATGATAAACTCTTCCTCCTTATCATTAGACTTATATACGAGAATAAACAGTATGTTAAGAGGTAAAAAAACATGGCAATAAGATTTATTAGGAGTAATTATTTTTTTATTTCACACGTAATCATTAACTTTACCGCCTAAATAAACTCATAAAATCATGGATGATGTATTTTTAGTCTTTCTTGGTCTCGCTTTATTAGCAGCCCCTTTTCTGCTGTTTTTTGTACTTATGTCTAAGATAAATGACATAAATTACACACTTAACAGCATCAGTTTTGAAATCTCCACACTGAAATCCATAATTGAAAAGATGCAGCGTGAAAAGGAGAGCAAACCTAATACTCCAATAGAGACAAAGCAAGAAGAAATCGCTACACAGCCAAAGGAGCAGCCAGAAGAAGCTCCGAAGGAAGAGACAAGACCTACTATTGTTCAAAACACGAACTGGTGGGAGGAAGAGATAAAGAATGAAATAGAGACCAAGGAAAAGACGGAAGAACCAGTAATCACGCATGATAGTGAGCAATTAGAGGAACAGGAGACACCAGAGACCGTGGAAATTCCTGTTGTAAACAATGAGAATGTAAGACCTTCTACTGTGGAAATCCCTGTCAAAGACACGAAAGAAGAAGCCTCTGAAACTACTGAAGAAAAACCAGAAACTACTGAAGAGCCAGTAGAAGAACCGAAGGAAGAACCAGCCATGGCCATGGAAGAAAATTCTTCTATGCGTGAAGAGGAGTCTTCTATGCTTGAAGAAGAACCACAAACTGAAGAATATACCATAAGAGAAAGCAATTTTGAGAAATATATTGGCGAGAATCTCTTCGGTAAGATAGGTATTCTCATCTTTATCATTGGTATTGGCTTCTTCGTTAAATACGCCATCGACCAGAACTGGATCAACGAGACAGCACGTACGCTGATGGGTTATGCCGTTGGAGTAGGTATGTTAGTACTGGCAGAAAGACTGCATAAACGCTATCACGCATTTAGTTCTTTGTTGGCAGGTGGTGCCTTTGGTATATTCTATCTTATCACGGCAATCGCCTTCCACTACTATGCTCTATTCTCTCATACGACCGCCTTCGTTATCTTATGTGCGACAACATTATTCATGTCAGCCGTCTCCATACTATATGATAGGGTTGAGTTGGCAGTTACGGCACTCGTAGGAGGATTTATAGCACCATTCATTATCAGCACAAACGCAAGTAGTATCATTTCCTTACAGATCTATATTAGTATTCTGAATGTGGGTATGTTCTGTCTTACAATGTATAAACGATGGGCAATACTACCTATCATATCTTTCTGTTTCACCTATTGTATTTTATGGGGAACTCAAGCGATAACATACATCTCAAGCAGTGAGACAAATAACATCTACCCTACTCTATTTGCTTTTGCTACATTATTCTATTTCATCTTCTTGCTGCCCGTGGTTTATATCCTGCGTACACAGTGTGAAGGAAAGACAAGGATAGGTTTGTTATCTATCGTTACGATTAACAGCTTCCTCTATTTGCTCTATGGCAATTATATCTTACAACAATATGAATCTACCAACGATGCTACGGCTTACTTGGCTTTCTTCATTGCTGCAGTCAACCTTGCCATCTATCTGTACGTACGTTTCCGCGTCGAAGGACAGGACACGCTGCGCAATTTAATGTTAGGACTTGGCATTACATTTGCGTCTATCGCCATCCCACTCTACTTCAGTACAGCAAACATCGCAATGGTATGGGCAGCTGAGGCAGTACTTCTTCTGTGGCTCTTCACCAAAGAAAAGAACCTATTATACGAATGGGGTGCAACAATACTTTTGTTCTTAACAATCGTTGTATTGGCATGCTATAGAGAGAGTGATGTGTTTATACACGATGCTGGTCGTAGTTTGTTCTTCAATGGAAGTTTCTTTGTGACCATGTTCGTAAGTGTCGCCTTCTTTGTGACAGCCATCATCCTACAATGCAATAAAGAGTTATTTAAGGAGAACAATCGTATCCTCAGCTATACTCCTTGTAATGTGATAGCATGGGCGTTAGGATTTAGTATCTTATACCTTGCCTTCTGGGATGATTTCCACCTGCACCTTGCATACCCAGCGTCCGACTATGCATCCTTACTCACAGCAAATGTAATGATCTTAGTAGGTGCACTCATCCTGCGTAAACGATTTGAGATAAGTAAATATCCTGTTGCCTACGAAATAAGTATCTATATCACAGGAATTATCTTTGCGATAGCTGTATGGAACTCTGCAGTACCAGACCAACTAACTTACAGATGGTTGATAACGCTCGTAACGATTGCTTATATGATTTATAGTATGCGTGGAGTGCTATTGGCAACATCAAAAAGAGGAAACCTATACACTGAGTACGCTATCATCTCAACGCTGGTATGGCTCACAACGACAAGACTCTTGCTCGTCACATTTGGCGAGACTGGCTTTAGCACAGCCTTCTCACTGTCATTAGGTGTTGCAGCCTTCATCTTAATGTGTATCGGTATGCGCTACCATAGTAAGGAGATAAGAATTGTCAGCCTGGGTGAGTTTGCAATTATCATTGGTAAGCTCGTCCTCAATGACGTATGGGCAATGCCTGCTCTCGGTAAGATTATTGTCTTCATCAGCCTTGGAGCTATTCTCCTTATCCTCTCATTCCTCTATCAAAAGCTTAAAGATGCTCTCTTTAATGAGGATGAACAAGAACAGGAGTAAGCCTCAACATCAGACATTAACCTAACAACAATCGCCCTCATCTGTCCAAACTCCATTTCTCTCTTGGACTGATGAGGGCGATTGCTTTGGTATAGTATTCGTGTTTCTTACCTATTATATTAGAAGAGAAACACTTCTTAATAATTCAATCCAAACATCCAAAGAGGTATGATATTACCTGTACCTATCTCGATATCATCTTTTACTACATATCCCTTCTTAGCTTCAGCGATCTGTTTCTGCCCCTTACTCTTTCCTCCGACTTCAAAGGTTACACCATTAATCTCAAAGTCTGAGATACGAGAAACTATAATATCATTATGTACTCTCAACTGATTATAGAAGAAGGTCTCCCTTATATTCCCAATATTAGCTTCACTACCTGCTAAGATATAAACTAAATTAGGATTATCGAGATAAACCTTATCGACCTTACCTAATCCTCTTATGCCACCAGTAGCATCTCGTAATTGACTAATAATTCCAGCCTTCTCCATATACAAGAAGTAATCAGGAAGCACATTCCTACTCACTCCCACCATTGTTGCCAAAGAATCCATGACAGGCTTAAAAGGTACGCTACGTGAAATTATAGCAAGCAACTTCTTTAGCTTACGACTTGTTGAAAGTGTCATATTTGCAAACTGTGGTATATCAACCTCCATCGTAAGATTGACACTTTGGTTTAATAACATTATAAACTCAACGTCATCTCCAAATGGATAATACCCATGACGCAAATACTCTTTAAACAAAGGTAGTGGATGTTCCAGTCCTTTGGGGAGTTCCACACGATGTTGAAGAATATCTTCTAAGCTATAAGTTGGGACAACAATAACCTTAAACATCTCCAGATACTCTCTGAAAGAAAGTCCTTGCAAATGATAAACAGGAGCGCGACGACTAAGGTCTGCCTCTCCTTGTATTATATCAAGAACCGACGAACCAGTAAAAGCAACTTTCAAATCAACATGGGTATCATATATTTGCTTTAGTTCTTGTGCCCAACCTGTGTACTTGTGAATCTCATCAATAAAGAGATATTCTCCTCCTTCTCTGCAGAATTCATCTGCCAAATCAACAAGTGTATGAGATGAGAAATAGACATAATCAGCTGAAACATAAAGCATATTCTGTTCTGACTGATGCTCCTTTATATATTGTAGAAACATCGTTGTCTTACCGACACCACGTGGACCAACCAGCCCTAACATCTGTCTCCCCCAGTCTAAACGATTATATAGATAACGATGAAAAGTGGTAGAGGTGTACTCTATCCTTTCCCGCATAAATTGTATTAAACTAATATCCATAGCTCTTCTTTTTGCTACAAAGATACGAAAAATGCACTGACCACAGTGCAAAATTACCATTGAATTGCACTACGAGCAGTGCAATTTGTGTTAAATAATGCACTATCTACAGTGCATATCACAACGATTCTTGCACTATCCACAGTGCAATTGAAATAATGCATAGCATAAAAGAATGCTTATGAGTACTGTACTCTGGTAAGTCTTTCCCATATATTGATTAGTTATTAGGCTCTGATTATCATCATTATAATAACCTTGAAGCTCCTTTCTTACCCTCTTCAACCCATGTGCGAGTACTCCGCACATGTCGTGCTGAAGAATCGCACCAATGGTGTTTGGCCCCAGGACCATTAATGCGGAGAACTAAACACGATTTAATCGCTTACCAAAAAGGTTTCAAATTATCGATAGAAGCATGTTATACTACCCAAACATATTAATCAATATAAGGTTAAAGATGTTCCACATACAAGAGAATATCATTCTCTTTAGCAGACAGTCATAACGCATAAAGCTGTTCTTGTAGAAATTTAAAGACATAGAATATTACCGACGGCGCGTGTTAAAAGAATTAAAAAAAGGTATTCCTTACGTAGTTTTTTATCAAAAAGAACGACTAATAAAATGACATTAGGCTTTTTTATTTACCTTTGTAGTAAGATAAAAAGAAAGGAAAAAATCTTTTCATTATTGCTATACAAGGTGAGAGATAGTAGTATTTAATTATCAAAACAGTAATATTTATCACATAAACAATATGCACATGAAAGCAAAAATCTTATTATTTGCAGCCTCATTCATAGCTACATCAGCTATGGCACAGGGACTGAAGTCGGGCGTAGACCGCAACAACATGGACTTTAACGTGAAGCCCGGTGAGAACTTCTATGAGTATGCTGCAGGTAACTGGTTGAAGAGCCATCCGCTTGACAAGGAGCATCCAATGAACGGTGCCTTCGTTGATTTGGAAGAACTAAACAAGAAACGCATCCGTGAGATGGTTGAGGATTATGCGAAGAAGCCACAGACAAAGGGTACTGTAGCACAGAAGATTGCATCAATCTACAATCTCTATATGGATAGCGTACGTCGTAACCGTGAGGGATATGCCCCTATCAAACCCGTCTTAGCAAAGATTCGCGCTGCGAAGAACCGTAAGGAGCTCATCAAGCTGATGTACGACCTTGACGTGAAAGGCTATGGCACCTTCCCTGTTGGCTTTGGTATGACAGTCGATGCAATGAATTCTGACCGCTATATCATTGGTGTTTCACAAGGTGGAATTGGTCTTGACCCAGAATATTACACCCATCCTAACGAACAGCAGAAGGCTGTGCTGGCTGCTTACAAGAGTATGAACAACGATATGTTCAAGATGACTGGCAACGATGCCGCAACTGCTAAGAAGAAGATGGAGGCTGCCTTCTCTATAGAAAACCAGATAGCAAAGGTTAGCTATGACCAGGTAAAGTCACGTGACCCACAAGCTAACTATCACCCAATGACGTGGGATCAGTTCGTAAAGAGCTATCCTGGTGTTGACTGGAACTATCTCCTTAAAGCGTCAGGCTATCCAAACAACGGCGGAAAGGTTGATGTAGGACAGCCAGAACCTGTCCATGAGGTAGAGAAGATACTTGCCACAGCACCATTAGACGCACTGAAAGCTTATATGGAATTGGCTGTTATCTCAAGCTCTGCAGGTATGCTATCAGACAATTTCACTGATCGCAACTTTGAATATACCAAGGTGGCATACGGTGTTCAGCAGCAACAGCCACGCTGGAAGCGTGCTTTGTCTTTCGTACAGGGCATTATGGGTGAGGCTGTAGGTAAGCTCTACGTACAGAAATACTTCCCTGAGAGCAGCAAGCACCGTATGATTACATTGGTAAAGAACCTCCAAGATGCTTTTGCACAGCGTATCGAAGAGAACACATGGATGACTGCTGCTACAAAGAAGAAGGCCTTAGAGAAATTGCAGGCATTTGACATTAAGATTGGATACCCAGATAAATGGCAGAATATGGATAGCGTCTTCGTGATTGATGATAATAAGTCATTGATTGAAAACGTGAAGGCTGTACAAGAAGCAGCTATGAAGTATCGTATTGCAAAACGCTGGGGTAAGCCTGTTGATAAGAAGGAATGGCACATGACTCCACAGACAGTTAATGCCTACTATGACCCAACTACCAACAGTATTAACTTCCCTGCAGCTATTCTCCAGCCTCCATTCTTCGACCCAACAGTGGATGATGCAGCTAACTATGGTGCTATCGGTGCTGTCATTGGTCATGAGATGAGCCACGGATTTGACGATCAAGGTTGTCAATTTGATAAGGATGGTAACATGAAGAACTGGTGGACAGAAGAGGATAAGAAGAACTATGACGCTCGCACAAAGGTTCTTGTAGACTGGTTCAACAAGCAGGAGGTTATCCCTGGTCTGTATGTAAACGGTGAGAAGACACTCGGCGAAAATATCGGTGATAACGGAGGTTTGAACATTGCCTTCCGTGCACTTCAAAACAGTATGAAGGTAAAACCATTGAGCGATATGGACGGATTCACACCTGCACAGCGTTTCTTCCTCGCTTGGGGACGTGTCTGGGCAAGCAACGTAGCACCTCAGTTTGTTGCTTATATTGTCAATTCTGATGTTCACTCACCAAGTATCAGCCGTGTGAATGCTGCCCTACCAATGATTGACAACTGGTATGATGCGTTCAATATCAAAGAAGGTGACAAACTCTTCGTACCACAGCAGAGTCGTGCACATATTTGGTAAACGATAAACAACGAATAAGAAGATGCGTAAAAGAGAATTTATAAAGATAGTCATATTATCATATATATAAGGTAAGCAGCATCTTCAAAATATCAAAATAAGGGAGTGTACTCATTTAACTTGGGTATGCTCCCTTTCTTCTGTTACAACAACGTATGCCACAAAGAAACATTTATGAACAAAATAAGAGATTTGTAAAATAAAAAACAAGTACTATTCACCCCATAATAATTGCTTAAAATAGATAAAAAGTTTCCTTCAAATCAAACTTCACCAATATACAAGACGCATCCCAAAATAAAAACTTCAACAGGAAAGAACAAAGTACACATCAATGAAGGAAAGGTAAAAAACCTTGATACTAATAACTATATATGACAAAAAACGAACAAATACAGAAAACTTTGAAAGTCAGTTATCAGTCATAAGCAGACACTTAAAACATAGAAGAAGAAAATTTTTTGTAATAAATTAACAAGTAGACTGAAACAAACAACATAATCAATAAAATATATATTCTTGATAAGAAATACGATTATTTATCTATTAATTCAATAAAATATTGTATATTTGCACCCGATAATAAAATTAACGTCCCTCTAAGAGAGTAAAGAAAATTACACAATGGGTCAGAAGATAAGGTTTACCAAGATGCATGGTGCAGGTAATGACTACATTTATGTTGACACATTGAAGTATGATATACCTCACCCAAACGTTGCTTCTATCGCATGGAGTAATCGTCACATGGGTATTGGAAGCGATGGTTTGGTCTTGATAGGGAAGCCAACTGTAAAAGATGCTGACTACAGAATGCGCATCTTCAATGCTGATGGTTCCGAAGCAATGATGTGTGGCAATGCCAGCAGATGCATCGGGAAATATCTCTTCGAGAAAAAGCTCACTGAGAAAACAGAGCTTAGACTTGAGACACTATCGGGGATTAAAGTGCTACAACTACATGTCAGCGCTGACACAAAACATGTGGACTCGGTTACAGTCGACATGCTTGAACCTAAGTTTGATGTAAAGGAACAATACCAAGGGGCTTCTCCTAACCTCGTTCCTTACCATCTCCCCTTAGAAACAAGCAAAGACGTGCACCCCACCTTCGTAAGTATGGGTAATCCACATCTCGTTGTCTTCCTTGATCAAAGCAAGATTGACGACACAAAGCAGCTCATCACTGACACCGACTTAACAGTCATTGGCAAAGCGTTAGAGCATAATCCAGCTTTCCCTGAGCGTTGCAACATTGAGTTCGCATGCTTAACAGGAGCCAATCATCTACGAACACGCGTATGGGAACGTGGCAGCGGAATCACAATGGCATGCGGAACAGGAGCTTGTGCCACAGCGACTGCGGCTATAAAGAACAACATCGCCGACCGTTCTAAACCCGTTGAGATAGAAATGGATGGCGGTACGCTCTCCATTGAATGGAAGGATGATAACCACATCTACATGACAGGACCTGCGGCTTTTGCCTTCGAAGGTGAGGTCGAAATTCCTGAAGGATAAGAATAAGAAAGGATGTCTCTACAAGAAACGAGCGACACTATGCTTATAGACACATATCCAAAACAGTACAAGCACAAGATGGCACATATAAACGAAGAGTTTCTTAAATTACAAAAGAATTACCTCTTTGCTGACATTGCAAAGAAAGTAAATGCTTATAAAACTGCTCACCCTGATAAGAATGTTATCAGTCTGGGCATCGGAGATGTCACCCAACCTTTAGCACCCGCAGTAATTGAAGCAATGCATAAGGCGGTCGACGACATGGCGACTAAGGAACATTTCCATGGCTATGGACCAGAACAGGGCTATCTATGGCTCCGCGAAGCTATCGTCAAAAACGATT
>ERZ773197.2573-NODE-2573-length-11357-cov-3.964873_pt1 | contig 11357 bp, 8 predicted proteins | sample MGYA00580999_ERZ773197 | MGnify/ENA primary metagenome ERZ773197 (study PRJEB29015, sample SAMEA2738166) | human oral metagenome | biome: human oral; feature: human-associated habitat; material: saliva | place: China | collected 2185 ... | reverse complement strand
AAAAGAAAAGCTAAGAATTAAAATTAAAAAAATCTTAGAGATGTATTCATCTTTATAGAACTTTTAAGGTCAGTAAAAAAACTAATCTTTTTTATTTGTTATAAAAGGAGGAAATTAATTTGGAAGTAAAAATTAATCGAGAAATAAGAAACTATACTGAATTAATGTTCTTTGGGTTATCATTAAGACAATTTATATTTTCACTTTGCGCTTGTGTAGTAGCGGTAGTGTTGTTTTTCTTACTTAAACCATATCTAGGGATAGAAACATTATCTTGGGTATGTATTTTAGCAGCTGCCCCTTTTGCAGCTTTAGGCTTTGTTAAATATAACGGAATGACAGCAGAAAAAGTTATTTATGCTTGGTATAAATCAGAATTTAAAATGCCAAAGAAATTGTTATTTAAAAATACCAATATTTACTATGGAATGATGGAATCTTTAATCAAAAAGAAAAATAAGGAGGCTTTGAAATCGAATGATTAAAACAATGACAAATCTTTTAAAACAAGATAAGGAAAAATTTGTTGTACCTAAAGGAGTACAAGATGTAATTCCAATTAAAGTTATTTATGATGATGGAATTTTTAAAATAGGAAAAGATAAATATTCTAAATCATATAAGTTTTCCGATATTAATTATGCTGTAGCAAGTAAACAAGATAAAGAAGCAATGTTTTTAGAATATTCAGAACTTCTTAACTCATTTGATAGTGGTGCTACAACTAAAATAACTATCAATAATCGACGATTAAATCGTTTAGATTTTGAAAAGAATATTTTAATCGAAGAAAAGGATGACGATTTAAATGAGTATCGTAAAGAATATAATCAAATCTTATTTGATAAAGCTACAGGTTCTAATGCAATCGTGCAAGATAAGTATGTAACTATCTCTATCAATAAAAAGAACGTCGAAGATGCAAGAAACTATTTTGCACGTGTTGGAGCCGATTTAATTGCTCACTTTGCAAGACTTGGTAGTAAATGCGTAGAGTTAGAGATTGATGAAAGACTTAGAATTATTCACGATTTCTTTAGGGTTGGAGAAGAAAGTTTGTTTAACTTTGATTTAAAAGATAAACGTAAAAAAGGACATAATTTTAAAGACTATATTTGTCCTGATATTCTAGAATTCAAAAACGACTACTTTAAAATGGGTAATCGTTATGGAAGAGTTCTATTCCTTAAAGAATATGCTTCGTATATCAAAGATAGTATGATTGCTGAATTAACCGATATGAATCGTAATTTGATGATGTCAATAGATGTAACTCCTGTTCCAACCGATGAAGCAGTAAGAGAAGCAGAAAGTCGATTACTAGGAGTTGAAACAAATATCACTAATTGGCAACGCAGACAAAATTCTAACAATAACTTTTCAGCTACAGTCCCTTATGATATGGAACAACAGAAAAAAGAAATGAAAGAGTTCCTTGATGATTTAACAACAAGAGATCAAAGAATGATGTTTTCTGTTTTAACAATGGTTATTACTGCTGATTCATATAAACAACTTAATAACGATACTGAAGCATTATTAACTACCGCAAGAAAACATTTATGTCAATTTGCAATATTGAAGTATCAACAAATGGATGGTTTAAATACAGCTATGCCATTTGGCACAAGAAAGATAGATGTCTTTAGAACTTTAACGACTGAAAGTTTAGCAGTTTTTATTCCATTTAGAGTTCAAGATATCTATCACAAAAATGGCATCTATTATGGTCAAAATGTAATCAGTAAAAATATGATTATTGCAGATCGTAAGCAACTATTAAATGGTAATGAATTTATTTTAGGTGTATCTGGTGGTGGTAAATCATTTGCTGCTAAAGGTGAAATTATCAATCAAATGTTATCTTCTGATGCTGATATTATTATCATTGATCCAGAGCGTGAATATACACCATTAGTTAAAGCTATGGGTGGCGAAATTATCAACATATCAGCCACCTCCCCTAACCATATCAATGCGATGGATATGAATAAAGATTATGGAGATGGAGCAAATCCTGTAATATTGAAATCTGAGTTTATTATGTCTTTATGTGAACAACTTATTGGCAGTAATAACTTGGGAGCAAAACAAAAATCAATTATTGATAGATGTACTGCTAATGTTTATCGAAATTATCAACAAAATAACTACACTGGTAATCCGCCTACCTTACAAGATTTTAGGGCTGAGCTTTTAAAACAAGATGAACCAGAAGCAAAAGAGATTGCATTAGCAATTGAACTATTCACTCACGGTTCGCTTAACACCTTTGCAAAACAAACTAATGTTGATACAAATAATCGTTTGATTTGTTATGACATCTTAGATTTAGGAAAACAACTAATGCCTATTGGTATGCTTGTAGTTCTTGATAGCATTTTAAATAGAATCACGCAAAACAGAGCAAAAGGAAAACATACTTTTATCTTTATCGATGAGATCTATTTATTATTTCAACACGAGTATTCAGCTAATTTCTTATTCACATTATGGAAACGTGTAAGAAAATATGGTGCTTATGCCAGTGGTATTACACAAAATGTTGATGACTTACTTCAAAGTCATACTGCACGAACAATGCTTGCAAACTCAGAATTTATCATTATGTTAAATCAAGCTTCAACTGATAGAGTTGAATTAGCTAAACTATTAAATATCTCAGACCTACAATTATCTTATATAACTAATGTAGATGCAGGACACGGGCTTATTAAAGTAGGTTCTTCTCTTGTTCCTTTCTCTAATAAGTTTCCTAAAAATACTAAACTATATAAGTTGATGACCACAAAGTTTTGTGAAAAATAATTTTGATTATGCGTATAGGGTTTAAAGAATCTTATACGCATTTTCTTTTTGCGAAAGGAGGAAAAAATGGCAGATATTAAAACTAAAGAAATGATAAAAGGGACTATCAAGACTATAGATAGAACAGCTATTGCTTCTGATAAGATAAAACACGCTTATATTGAAACAAAAGATAAAGCAGAACATTCTATTTCTTCAAATGAAACATCTCCTGAAGAATATGCTGCCAATAATGCTGAAAGACATATTGATAGTTCTTCTAAAACGTTAGCCTATAATGCAAACAAGATTGGATATAGAAGTTTTAAGGAAACCAAAGAGAATATATCTAAACTAAAAAATGATCCAATAAGTGCTAAAGAAAGTTTTAAAACAAATCGACTTATTAAATCATTTAGAAAACAAAAGGACGACATCCAAAAAGACATCAAACAATCAGTTGCTTCTAGTGGTACAAAAGATATTAAAGTCGCAAATAAAATCGCTAAGGTAAATGATAATTCTATAAAAGTAAGTAATAAAACTATTAAGACTCCAAAAGATAATACTGCTGTAATAAATAAAGCGAAGAAATCATCACAAATACTAGCTCAAAAAGCAAAGGTAGCTATCGAAAACTCTCGTAAAGCAGCAAGAACACTAATTTCTTATATAAAGATGATTATTGCAAGCTTAAAAAGTTTAATAGTAGCATTAATTGCAGGTGGTTGGCTAACTACAATGATTATTATTGTGATAATGCTTGTAGCTCTTATTACTTGTTCAGTATTTGGAATATTCTTTTCAGGCGAAGATTCTGGAAATGGTATGACTATGAAAACAGTAGTTCAAGAAATTAATAAAGAATATGAAGAGAAATTAGAAGAAGAAAAAAACTCTATTGAATATGATATTTTAGAAATGAGGGGTAGTCGTGCTGTTTGGAAAGATGTTTTAGCTATTTATTCAATTAAAGTTAATACTGATAATGATAACCCACAAGAAGTGGCAACAATGAATGAAGAAAAGAAAGAAATTCTAAAAGATATATTTTGGCAAATGAACGAGATTACTTCGGAAACTGAAACTAAAACAGAAATTGTCATTACTGAAACAGATGATGGTAAAGGAAATATCGTCGAAGAAGAAACCGAAGTTACTCAAACCTATTTATATATAACTGTATCTCATAAAACTGTATATGAAATGATTGCTGAATATAACTTTAATAATGAACAGCAAAAATTATTAGCTGAATTACTAGATGAAAGGAATAATTCATTATGGTCACAAGTTTTATATGGTATCGGAACTTCTGATGGGCAGATAGTAGATGTAGCCTTATCGCAAGTTGGTAATGTTGGTGGTCAACCTTATTGGTCTTGGTATGGTTTTAATTCTCGAGTTGAATGGTGTGCTTGTTTTGTTTCTTGGTGTGCTAATGAATGTGGATATATTGAAGCTGGTGTTATTCCTAAATTTGCCAGTGTTGTACTCGGAATAGATTGGTTTAAAACAAGAGGACAATGGGCAGATAATTCAATAGAGCCATCTCCTGGTTCAATTATTTTCTTTGATTGGGAACAAGATGGTTTATCAGACCACGTAGGAATTGTGGAAAAATGTGAAAATGGAATAGTTTATACAGTCGAAGGAAATTCAATTGGAGATTCTTGTAGACAAAAAGAATACTTTGTAGGAAGTAGCTATATCTATGGATATGGACTACTAGTATATTGAAAAGGGAGTCACAACTCCCTAAAAATCATCTAAGCTATTATAAAACACCAAATACAACATTTATTTTAATAAGTTCAAAAATATGTAAGACATTCTAATCCATCAACATCATAACATACTGCTCACTTTTTATTCATTATTTTTCAATCTAATATCAGTACTTTAAAGTATTTTAAATAAGTATCAATGTTTGTATAATTCAAATTATATATATTGTGAATTTCAAGATTATCTATTATTTTTTTTGTATAGAACATCTTAGATAATCCGTATTTTCTCATAAAAACAAAAAGAGAATAGTCCGACAATACTTCGATGTCATCATTAATGTTGAAATACGATTTTAATGAAAAAACATTTGCATTCATTCCAATAGATTTTGAATATCGCTCAAGTAACTCAAAATCTATTGGAACTTCGTCATGATCATTCATATATTTAGATATATCAATATAATTTGCGAGTTCAAAATGCTCTGAAATAAAAGTGATTGTATTTTTCTTTGACATTTTCTTTATATTATCTAATAAAATTAATGCTCCTACATTAACGTAACCTTCATGATAATTGGAAAATAGTTCTTTGGAAAAGTTATAATTTCGAAATTTATAGTCATTATTCTTTAAATCTTTAAACTTTATAGAAGGAAGGTCTGCTATCATTTCATTACTAATTATAAAATCATACTTGCCATTAGAAAAATTTAAGGCATCGCAATTATAACAATTTATATTATTACTAAATTTTTTTAGCTTATCCTTCTGCCAATCAAGCATTTTACTAGATAACTCACAAATAGTATACGAGTAGTCAATATTTAATTCATTCAAATAATTGCAAATCGAATAAGCAACATCTCCTAATCCGGCTCCAATCTCCAGAATATCAATATGCTTATAATTTTTTTCATTCATCAATGACTTGATTAATCTTAAGCCATAATTATCATTTTGAAATATATCAGAACAATTTCTAAGCATATAAGAGATAGTTGTTTCTTTACTTTTAAATTGCTCGTAAGGCGATTCTATTGCTTGGTAATATAAATTGTTATTTGTTTCAAGATGATTAGTATCTCTTTCGATTGTCAAATGTTTTTTAAAACTAAAATTAAAATAAAAAGGAGCATCAATCATATTGTCTGTTGTAAATATTTTTGCAATTCTATTTTCATAATTCGTTAACAACAAAAGTGTTCTACAAAAAGAATCAAAAGAAATTCCCAATGATTCAAAGAAAAACTGTAATGTGTTATCATTTCTATCCAATGATAATTTTAAAAGAGCGATAGCAGTATTATCAAGAGGGATAACAGTATAGTTTCCATCATTAATTATATATGCATTTTTATCATCAAAAATCACTTCTTTATTTAAAATAAAATGCAACTTTTTAAAATCAGACTTTTTTAACCCGAAAAAATATAAACAGTCTAAATAATCTACCAAATCAATATCCATTATTGAATTATCAATTTTAAAATTCAATAATTCATCAAGTAATTCAGCATTCACACTATAAAAAAGACCTGTGTAATTATTAAATAAAATATTTTGATTATTAAAAAATAAACTATTGTAATTCAATTCCATAAATTATAAATCTCACTAACTAATAAATGCAACCCACAAAACTAGTAGGTTGCAGGAAGCCATTTAAGGCTGTACTTTTCCATTTGGATATCTTGGCACACTCATTTCTCGAACAGAATCTGTAGGAATAGGCTTACCAATAACGAAAAGTCTTTTGCTATTTTTAATAGTCATTATATTATCCCTCCTTTCATAAAAATAGAATATCTATTACAACTCAATTGTACATCTCTTTTTGTTTATTGTACATATTTTTGTATTTCCCATTTAATTTAATTAATTCATTATGTGTTCCTGATTCAACAATTGATCCCTGTTCCATATAAATTATAAAATCTGATAAATGAATTGAAGCGAGTCTATGAGTAACGAAAATAACTATAATATCTTTTGGAAGAAGATTATTTACAAATACATAATGATTCAATTCTTCAAACGGATCCAATGCAGCTGTTGGTTCATCCATAACAATGAAATCGAATTCTTTTGAAATTGCTCTTAATAAAATAACCTTTTGCCACATTCCTTCGGAAATGTCTATACCTCCAAAGTCAGCCGACAAAACAGTTTTAAGGTTAAAGTTGTCATCGATTTTAAGATCCACATCCTGCATCAAATTATTAAGAGTACTATCGGACAAATTTGGATTACTTATTATAATATTGTCTTTCAAAGTTAATTTATATTTATTATATTTCTGGAAAATGGCTGTTATACAAGTATTGTCAACATTTATATACATAGTACCTTTCGAAGGTTTATAAAGTCCAATTAATAATTTTGAGAGTGTAGTTTTACCTGATCCATTTGGACCAACTATTGCTATTCTACTACCTCTTTTTATTTTAATGGATATATTTTGTAATGTATACAGATTTGATCCTGGATATCTAAAATAAATATTCTCTGCTAATACTGCATAATCACAGTTCTTTTTAGATTGAATATTATCTAGATTATTATTTAAAAAAGAATTGTTAAATATAAAATTATAATAATATTCTACATATAAACGATTATCAAATATACTTTGCAATTCTCCATCAACCGACTGGTTAGCAAATGAAAATATTTTATTGATTTGCAATATAGATGTAGATAAAACAGCTATGCTTACATTTTTGTTAATAGCACTTGATATTAATACAACTAATCCAATTGCATATCCGGATGATGATAATATTTTTAAGAATGTATCATACTTAAAAACTCGATTGTATATTTTATTTTTTTCCTTAATTAGCTTGTGTTCGTAATATTTAAACTTATCTATGATATACGTCAGATTATTATTCAGTCTAGAGTTATATAATAAAGTATTATCTTGTAATAACTGTGAATAATATTCAGTTATTTGACGACGGCCATAATAATATGATTCAAATTTACTAAACACACGCATTCGCAGATAGTAGGAAAGAATTACTGGAACGATGATAGCTGGTATAATTGCAACTAAAATGTGCAACCTATTAAGAAAATATAAAGACATCAATAAAAAATAAGGTATATAAAAAAATGTTATACTTAAAATCATTATAATAGTAAGACTAACAGATTTGATTCCTTCTTTAGCAGATGACAAAGCACTATTAAATCTAGTATCTTCATAAGAAATAGGATCAATTTTATTGCTTACAAGGCTAAAAATATTTGTAAAACAACCGTTTAATTTTTTTACAAAACGATTAATCATTATCACATTTAAACCATCAAATGCTTGAATTGCTACCGAAGACAAAACAAGCAAGAAAAAACTTGCAAAGATACCATTGAGTTCAGATATATTTTGAACTGACGATATAAAGAATTCAAAAACATAAACATTAATCAGCAATACAATAACATTCGTGCTATATGTCAAGGCAGTAATGATATAACTTATTTTTAATTTTTCGAAAGAAATTTTCGTTAGTTTTATCATCATCTTTAAATGTTTCATTTATACCACCCTTGCTGTATTTTATACATCTTTGAATACATACCATCTTTAGCTAATAATTCTTCGTAATTATCACATTCTATCATTTTTCCGTCTGATAATACCATTATTTCATCAGAGATTTTTCCAAATGACATTCTATGAGAAATGAGAATGAATATCTTATCATTAAAATTATTTGAAATATATTCATACATTTGTTTTTCTTTGTTAGGGTCAGCAAAAGATGTTGGCTCATCAAATATGTAAAAATCTTTGTCATTTAATAATTGTTTTATGCAATTTAGTTGTTGCCATTCTCCGTCAGATAAAACGATCCCTTCATCAAAAATATTTCCTAAATAAGTGTTCTTATCTATTTTTTGATTAAAATTTTTCTTTAACATTTTATCTAACTTTACTAATTTTGAATTGCCAACCAAATTATCTGATTTATCAAAAATATATTCTGACACTTTAGTGTTTAGCTTTATATTTATCTGATTTAAATAAGATATTTTATTGCGATACTTCTTTAAATTTATTTTCTTTAGATTACATCCATTAATGAAAATTTCTCCTTCATAATTATCGTAAACACCTAAAATCAATTTTGTGAATGTGCTTTTACCAGATCCATTAAGCCCAACAAGAAAATATTTCTTTCCTTTTTCAAGTTTTAAAGATAAATTTTTTATTACATAGTTATCAGAATTTGGATATGAAAAACTAACATTTTTGAATTCTATAGTTTGGATTTCAGTGATAATATCTCCCGAACTTCTTTCTTCCTCCATATTAAAAAACAAATGATATTCTTCATAGAATCTTAATCCAGTATAAACCTCAGATATGAAGTATGTTAGATTCCAAGATACAATAGATATTATACCAAAAACAGCAGATGAGTATGAAACAAACAAACTGAAAGAAATAGTATTTTGTAACAATAATATCACCATAAAAAAAATTATTAGTAGAGTTGCACCATCAACTATAATTCCGGAAAGTTTTGTTTTGATAAATGATTTTAACTGTTGTTGATTCTTTATTTTTTCATACTTATGGTAATTGTTTTTCCATTTATCCATTAAGAAACCGCTTGAATTAAAAATGTATTTCTCATAAATTGTTTCTTTATTTGTAAGCAAATCGAAAAAATAGTCTGATTTTCTCTTATAATCTGTTGATTCAATATCTGATTCATAGGAATCTTCGCCAAATGATTTAGAAAAATAAAGTAAAGGTACAGATAAGACGATAATAATGATAGAACTCCACCAAGCATAAGATGATATTATTAATAACAACGATAAAAGCTGTATTATTAGTTCGATTAATCCAACACAAGACAAAAAAGCCGATGTAATTTTATCATGTGTAGAAGAAGATACTCTGTATATTAGATTGCATGATTCATCATCCTCAAAATAAGCCATGCATATTGAGTTTTTCTTTTCATTTATACTCGTAATAACTGGGATTGAAATATCTAACTTTATACGCTCGGCAATCTGAGAATCGATATTCTCAACAATCCACTCAAAAGCATTTAAGAACACCATTAAAAAAGCATATAAAAAAATATTGGTAAAATCTGCATACGAAACAGAGTCTATTAAATTTTGAAGAGATATTACAGTAACTATTGGTACGAGTGAGCATACAATTTTAATAATTATATAAAGTGAAGAAAAAAATGTAGAAAATTTTAAAGGAATATAAAAAGATTCAAAAAATTTTTTTAATACTTGCTTATAATGTTTTGTTAAATCTCTTAAAAATATCCATGTTTTCATAATAATGCACCCTGTTTTCAAATAGTTCGTTATCTCCCTCGCCAAGTAAAAACATTAGATCGATTATACCATCATAATTATCTTGACAATTAGGACAAGGTGCATCGTATGTTTTGTATGCATAGTAAGTTTCTCCTCTACACCCACCACCACAATAGTATTTTACAGCGCAATTCTTACATTTTTCAGAGAAATTATTAACATTCAAACTTCTAAGGTATTTTAACTTTTTGCTATTATTCCAAATGTTTATCATATCATCTTTCAATACATTTCCTAGTAGCATATCTTTGTGCATGTTGTTATAGCAAGGATACACATCGCCGTTATAATCTATGACCAAAGACGCAGCACCCACGCCACAATAAACAAATTTCCAATTCATTAATAGAATAGCACCCAAATTTGCAAAATCAGTCACAGAAGCGTATTTAAACGATTTATCACTTTTTTTGCTACATTCATATATTATTCTATTCACATCTTTAAGAAGTGCTCTCTTAATACCGCATTTATCTGCTCTTTCTAATACATTTAAAATATTTATCGCGATGCCATCTACATTTAGCTTTTCAGAAAGTTCAAAAAATCCAGGAAGATCTTTAATGCTTTTTGAATGCATAGTCATAGATAGTTTAGTAATGACATCGTATTGTTTTAAAAGCTTAATCTTTTCAATAGTCTTATCAAATGTACCTTTTCCTCTAATAAATTCATGAGTTTCTTTTGTGGAACCATCTAAAGAAACTAACAACTCAGCGCCTGTTTCACGCAACATATCCATATAATTCTCTTCTATTAGTATTGCGTTAGTATTTACAAGAGGTGTCGCACCTATATTCTTTATATAGGAAATTATTTCGTATATATCTTTTCTCAAAAATGGTTCACCACCTGACAACAGTATCCTTTTATCAATAGTCGTTTTAGCATAATTATATACTATGTCATGGATGACTTTTTTGATTTGATCTGTCGTCATTTCTTCATTTTTCCATTTTTCTCCAGCATCAGCATAGCAATGTTTACAGGATAAGTTGCATCTTCTCGTTACATTGATAACCGGAAGAGGGAAGTAAGTATTATAATCAATTTTTGTAGATGTATCATCTTTGCTTTCTTCATCTAATTTTGCCGCAGAAAAAATAGATTCAAGATTAGCCAAAATTTCTTGATACTCTTCGAGCGAATAATTGTAATTGGAAATAGTTTCATTCATCAAGACATCCTCGTCTATTTCACCACTAAAAAACTTTACAAACAATTCCAAAGAATCATCACCGACCAGCCAAAATGGTTTTTCAGGAAAAATTATTAGATTTCTTTTATCCCTTTTAAACGAACAATACCTAGTTTTGATTTTCATTGATTTTCTAAACCTCCTTTAAATGATATCCAAAGCTTTTTATAATAGATAATATTTTTTCATCAATAAAAGAATTTCCGATATATTCAACCCAATAATTAGATAATGGTTTAGAATCTTTGACGATCTCTTTAGAAACTAATTCATCATAA
>ERZ773197.2571-NODE-2571-length-11373-cov-2.789892_pt1 | contig 11373 bp, 13 predicted proteins | sample MGYA00580999_ERZ773197 | MGnify/ENA primary metagenome ERZ773197 (study PRJEB29015, sample SAMEA2738166) | human oral metagenome | biome: human oral; feature: human-associated habitat; material: saliva | place: China | collected 2185 ... | reverse complement strand
ATTCGTGTAGCCACTGCTGTTATCTTATCTTGCAAAACAAATGTCTTCTATTATCTTATATGGTCCACCCGGAACCGGAAAAACGTCTATGGCCAGCGCTCTATCCGGAAGTCTCAACATTCCTTTTGAATATTTCAACGCTTCAACTGACGATAAGAAAAAATTGCAAGCCATCGCCAAAGAAGCAGAATCAACAGGACAACTTATCTTATTATTAGACGAAATCCATCGATTAGATAAACCAAAACAAGACTTCCTATTGCCATACACAGAAAATGGACAAATTATTTTAGTTGGCGCAACAACAGAAAATCCCTATATTTCAATCAATCCCGCTATTCGAAGTAGAGCTACTTTATTAGAAATTAAATCTGTAAACCCCCAAGATATCGTAAATTTAATTAAAAAGGCAAGCCAAACAGACGAAATCTTGAAAAAATATACAATTACTATTTCTGATGAAAGCCTTAACTTCTTAGCTAATAATGTTGACGGTGACGTCAGAAAAGCACTAAATTCGTTCGAATTAGCAGTCTTATCAACACCAACCGATGATAACACAGTATCAATCTCAACAGAAACTCTTGAAGAAATTCTACAAAGAAAATCACTCCCTGGCGATAAAGATGGGGATGAACATTACAATTTACTATCAGCGCTCCAAAAATCAATCCGAGGTAGTGATGTCAATGCAGCCCTTCACTATTTAGGACGACTCATTCTGTCTGGTGATTTGGTCGCTATCTGTCGACGATTATCTATTATTGCATTTGAGGATATAGGTCTAGCGAACCCAACAGCGATTATTCTTGCAAAAGATGCGATTGATGTTGCACGTGAAACAGGCTTCCCCGAAGCACGAATCCCACTAGCAACAGCCACTGTTGAACTAGCACTCAGCCCTAAATCAAACAACGCATACATGGCGCTAGATAAAGCTATAGCTGACATTCAAAATCCAAAAATTGATTTAACAATTCCAATGCACATTCGAGATGCGCACTATAAAGGTGCATCAAAAATGGGAGTTGTCGGATATTCCTATCCACACGATTTTGAATTACACTACACACCACAACAATACACACCAAATGATTTGAAATATGTCCAATATCTTAATACAGACAATATCACAACCGATCATGAAAAACAACTCATTGAACGAGCTGTTACGATTACAAAATTAAATGGAGACGCATAAAATGTCTTATTTACTAACACTACCAGATCAAACAGAAGAAACCTATGATGATCTACCCACAGCCATCAATAAAGCAATTCAGAATTTGAAAAATCAAATGAATCCAACAATGCAAGCCATGTTAGAAAAACTTAATACCGCTAAACCAAACTATCATGCATATGACGATAGCGGTGAATTCTTTATAAATGTGCAACCAATCGATATGATTAATACAGCTAAACCGAAACAAGTTCTAGCCGTTATTGCTTTTACGCCATCACGACAAAAAGAACTTCGAGCTATCATTACGAAAGCGTAAAATTATGGACTTAGAAGAATATCTAAAATTCATTCACTTTTGGGTCTCGAGTCAAGATCCAAAAACATTCACAGAAACAATCAAACTAATCAGAACGTGCCCAACACCAGAAACTATCACAAATACACCGTTGCCGTTCTAGACTCTTAGAAAGAAAAACCTATGACATGCACTCAATACGACATTCAAAATCACCCTATTCCTTCTCGTATTAGTTCATTCATCCAATTTATTTTCGAATGTTGTATTGTGCGACATAGGCACTTAAAAAAACTTCGTAAAAATTGGAGAAAATTCCCGTATGAACAACACACAAGCGGGCGCATCACGCCCACTACTTTATATTATCGCAAACATTCGAGGTCAGATTGATGGCAAAACAAACTTCTTCAACGACACAGTCTGTGCCAGTTGCCAAGACGAAGTCTTAGCCAAACAATACTCGAAAGTTAAAATCAACATTGAATCCTATCTCGATTTATGGGAGCGAAAATACAACATTGATTATATTGAAAGTGTTGAATTCCACAAAGCCCATGAAACAGGAGAGATTCTAGATAGAATGGAATTCTAAAAAAAATGCTATCTTTTACATATATCATTGACGATATTATCAAAAACAAGACAAAACTTGTCGACCGAATACATCAATGCATCCAAGACAAATATGTTGAATCCAAATTTGTTTCACTTAGCGCCCAATTCCCAACAAGCAATCAAATAGACTACATAGTTTACCCTGAATCTGAAGGTACACCAATTGGTTTGTTCTTAAATCTCATTGATATTTGGGTCGGCGATGATTCCGACGAAGTAACAAAAGAAATCATCGAAACAGATATAGACAATCTCGTTAAACATCTACAACAACTAATCAATACAAACCCACATATCTAATATAACCTGCAAGCCAATTTTAACGAAACAATAAAAGCAACCTACTCGGTTGCTTTTTCTTATAGCGACAATTCGTCGTCTTTTTCGAATTGTTCCAATTCTTTTGCGTGTTTTTCTTGCGATTCTTGAATTTCACGCAGACGTTCTTGTAGCGTTTGCTTCTTCGGATGAGACTCCACTTGACTAACAACTTTATCTAAATCAACAGACGGATGTTCTTTTTCGATTTCCTTCTTAAACGCGTTCACATCAATTGTCGGAATAGCTCGTGACTGAACACTCACAGGTCGCTGTTTAATTTCAATTGCAACAGATTCCAAATCAGCAACCTTTTTCGCTACCTCTTCTTCTTCACGTTCCCGCTCTTCTTCCTCTAAAAGCAAATCAATCTGTAAGGATATATTATCAATATCTTGCAATACATCCAACTCTGGGTCATACACGTCCCCACCACCCTCAAGCACTTCGGGGTTCATTTGCTTTTGAATTTCAGCCATCCGAGCACGTTCGCGAGCCAAATCAAATGATGGATCTAATCCCAAACCTCGCGCTTCAACAACTTGATCGTGCGTATAATCTTTTATCATTAACCGCTCATCATCCATCTCACGATTAATTGGTTTTAAATCGAATTCTCGACTTGAGTTCGAAATAGATTCCCGACCCATTGTCTTTGTATAATCTACCATTTATACATACCACCTATTAAAAAGTATATTGAAGTTACTTTACATATTATATCACATTTAGAATTCATCGCAAAGGTATTCTTCTAATTTTTCTGACAAAGCCCACGGCAACCGTGTTTTCCGACGGTTTCCCTCATTTTGCGATAAACGAACATACGTATTAACGTCGCCGTACATCACCAAATACTTCTTAGCGCGTGTAATCGCCGTATACAAGGCACTTCGTTTTGCCCAATAATCAACACCTGGTCTCAAAGCATATAACACTAACGGAAACTCTCCACCTTGCGACTTATGTGTTGTAATCGCATATGCCAATTCAATCGGGAAATATCGACGGCCATCTCGTTTAATGCGTTCGATTTCATACGTTCGCCACCCCGTACTTGTTGGTGCCGGAACTTCAATATAAATAGACTCATATCCATTTAAGCGAGTCACATAACCGATGTCACCGTTTGTCAATCCATTATCAAGATTACTCGTTACCATTACACGATCCCCGACACGAACATCATAACCTAAACATTTAACACTATTATAAGACAGAGTTCCTTGCTGAATCCAATAATGTTGAATTGCTAGATTTAAACTTCGAACAGAAGCGTTCCCTGCTCGAACAGGCGTCAAAATCTGAATATCCTTAGCATCATAATGACCACCATTAACAACAGCCGCATAATCTTGCGCAATCGCTTTATCAATAAAATTACTAGGCGTATGTCTGAAAAACGTTTCAGATGTCTCACCAATCACACACGGAAAATCACCATTATTCGTCAACTTAGCTAGTTCTGAAATCATTGACCCTTTACCTTGACGGTGAATTACTGATAATTTCAAAACAGGTACATCATAATTTTGCATCAAGTCATACAATACTTGACCATGACCAACCGGTTCTAATTGATCCACATCACCAACACAAATTAAACGCGTTGTTATCGGAATTTGATTAAACACATGATACGCAAGACCAACATCAACCATTGAAAATTCATCAACAACCGTTAAATCATACTCATACGGCTCGCGCTCCCATGCATATTCATCCTCAAACACAGTATCACCCGTCACATAAATAGGAACACCTAACGCTCGATGAATCGTATTCGCTTCTAAACCAATAGCTTCAGTCATACGTGAAGCCGCACGTCCAGTTGGCGCCATCAAATTAATCCGAGGTTTTTCTAATAATCGTAATACTTTAATGATTCCATTTATTGTTGTCGTTTTCCCTGTTCCCGGGCCACCTGTAATAATCACAAACCTATTTTGAACAGCAAATCGAATAGCTTCTACTTGAGATTCATCGTATTTAAAATCAGGACCAATACTTTCTTCAACTTTGCGTATTGTTTTATCAATCAAATCATCCGACATATAAACTTCATTATCAAGAATTCTGTCAACAACACTGTCCGCAATAACTTCTTCGTAATGAGATTCTCGTTGAAACTGAACACTATCCTCATGAAAAACAATTCCACTGACTTGTCGTAAAACCTCTTCAACACGCTCATATGTTAGATTTTCACGGTCATGATTAACAACGCATTCTACTAATACTCGATAATCTTCTACAATAGTAGATCCATCATTTAGCAAATTGTTTAAATCAAAATACAACAAGGCTCGAATACGTTCAAAACTATCTGGTGCAAATCCAAATTTAGATGCAATCAAATCAGCTTTCTTAAAATCAAATCCTTTTGTATAAATAGGTTTTAATAATCGAATAAAGTTATAAGGATTATGATAAAACAACTGATAAGCATTTTTATCACTATCCACCACACTATAAATATTATCAATTAGAGCTTTATCTTTAAATGTTTCATTAATAATCGTAATAATTATTTCATCTGAAAGTCGTTGTTTCATTTATAAAAACCTTTCCAATAGATAGTTCTATTATACCACAAAGTCACGAATCATGCACGTTTGACATGCATGTTTAGACGAAAAACTCGTCTCCAAGAGACGAGTCGTTTTCGAATTATATAAACTGAAAGGAGCCATCATTATGTTAGAACAATATATCCATCGCACTTTATCAAAACTAAATCGAAGTCTTGATGATATTTCCTTTAAAGAGCTCGTCAACGAAACTCAACATTTAGCCTCCGAAAAACACAACCATATTACATGCGACGGCAATTTATTTCCCAAATTATTAGCTTTGACTACAAATAATAACCAAAATCCATTAGCCTTATTCTATAACGGAAACGTTGAAAACTATTCGTTTGTCACACTAACTCAAACACCAGAAGACATGTTACGGTTCCTCGACAAACACCCTTATTATAAATCAAAAGACTATACTATTACTCAACTTACACCAAATACTATCTTTGTCGAAGACAATCTTTATTAAAAGGACCATTATGCATCAATTAATTACAACCTTAACCAATCTCAAAAATGCAACAAAACAAGCAGAAAAAACTGAAATTCTTTCAGCTATTGCTGACCCAACAACTAAACGGTTAATTCAATTTCTAGCAGACGATAATCAAATTTTGGGATTATCCACCAAAAAACTGAACAAAAATGTACAACCTATCGCCCACGATATGAACCTCATATCGCTCATTGATTACTTATTAGAAAACAATACAGGATCCGACTACGAAATCGGACTCGTCCAACATTATCTCAGTCAATTCGACGAACAAACAAAAGATATTCTTTCACAAATCATCGCAAAAACATGGAAAATCAATGTTGGCGCAAGCACCCTCAATAAAGTCTACGGGCCTCAATTTGTAATTGTCTTCAGCGTTCAACTTGCAGAACCCCACTATAAAGCATTACCGTCAATATCCGATGACAAACAATATATTGTCACTCAAAAACTTGACGGACTTCGTGCTATTGTTGAAATTAAAGGCAATAAAGTGCTTTCTATTAAATCCCGTAAAGGAAAACCCTATACAGGGTTATCTCAACTGAAATCAGCTATTGAGTCAACATTAACGTCCAACCAAAAACACTTCATCTACGACGGTGAATTACTACTAGAAGACCCAACCAATCAATGGTCAAGTGCAGAACGATTCCAAGAAACAATTTCAACAGTTAAATCCAACAAAGAATCAGAAAACGTTGGTTTCTGCTTATTTGACGCATTACCTTACGACGAATTTATTCAAGGTCAATCCTCATTGACCTATTCGGAACGCCGAGAAAACTACATTGAACGCGTTCAAGAAAACGAATTGCTACACATTGTTCCAATTCTCGGAACAGCTACAAAATCAGAAATTCCACAATGGAGCGACTACGCTATCGAACACGGATTTGAAGGCGTTATGTTAAACGACCCTGATGCCAAATATTATACAAAACGCCACAAAGGGTTACTAAAAGTAAAGAAAATGCACACAGCCGACCTTCCAATCATTGGTTTTGAAGAAGCCATTGATGGTAAAAACAAAGGTGGCCTTAAATCTCTTATTGTTCGTCTCGATGACCAAAATGTCGTGAACGTCGCATCCGGTTTAACCGACGAACTACGCACTCAAATTTGGAATAATCAAAATGACTATCTTGGCCAAATGATTGAGGTGCAATATTTCGAAGAAACCACCAATCAAAATGGCGGTCGCTCCCTTCGATTCCCTGTTTTCCGTTGCTTCCGTGATGACAAAACACCTGACGATATCAATATTGAATGACAGAAAGGATCCCATGCAAACATCACTTGAAATCTTTCTCAGCCAAGCAAAACCATTGCTTGAAAACTATAATTTTAAAGAACTACCAATTAGTACAAATCAAATCTATAAAGCGCACAATAACGAATTTGAAACTACCATTCAAATCACATCCTCTCCAAAAAAAGGCTATGTTGACATCCTACTAGATGGTCGCTTTAATTCGTATTCTTGTGTAGATGCCACTGACGCTCACGGAACCTTTGAGCGAATCATGCATCAATTTCACAATTAGAAAGGACACATTTATGTCATCTACCATCCCTTACATCCTCTTTGGTGTCACATTCATTTTCACCTTAGCGTTTCTCGTACACGTATGTTACTTGAGTATGCAAGTTAAAACAACACTCAAACAAATTCAAAAAGAAATTCACGACGAATTCACTAAAGCACCACTATCCATTAAACATGAAATAGAACACTCAAACGACCTCATCGTTGGTGGTCTAACTCAAATGACTGATGCACTTTTACATCAACATCGTGATATCTATACAAAAAACAATGAACTTCTAATCAACGCTCTTGATAATTACACTGATGCAACGGTCAAAGTAATTAAAGAGGACATTAAACTTCAACACACAGATACTCGGTCAACCAATCATCGGAAATACCACAGAACACGCTAGAGGTGCAACATGGCCAATAACTTTTATAAACTCAGACAACAAACAGGGTTATCCCAACCCGAACTAGCTAAAGACATCGGCATGTCCGTCCATAGCTATAGAGCAATCGAAGAAAACTATCCCAATCTAAATCCCGGAGTTCAAAGCCTCATTAAAATTGCAGATTACTATGGAGTTTCCCTCGATTACATCTGCGGGCGAACAACTGAAATATCAACCATTCCCGATATCACACACAAATGGCATGAAAATTATCTCGCACGAATTGACTTGACGAGACAAAACACGCGTCAAAATCCAATTGAAATCTCAAAATTGCGATTACATTACCCATACAACCTACTACGTGATATCTTCAAATCACAATCAATTGAACACACATCCGTTGTCAGTGAAATGTTTTATAAACAATTAGAAAACAAAATCGAACAACTCCCTGAACGAACACGCTTTTTCTTGCGAGAACGTTACCTTCTAAACAAAACATTTCAAAAAATCAGTGACGAACAAAACCTAACTAAAGCCCGCATTCAACAAATTATTGACGCGGCTCACGCTCAACTTAACGAATGGTTATCGCCACTAGTGTTCGACCCCGAAAATAAAATTGAACAACTTCTCCTTGAAGTCGAAACACATCAAAAAGCACTACAAGATGTTCAAGAAAAAATCTTCTACTCAGATTTAAGCGACAACTATAAAAAATATAATCTTTATAGTCAATTAATTAAACATTTACCATTTAGCGTTCGAACCCGAAACGCCCTAGCACGCACTCGCCTCGAATGCGAAACAGTGATGGATTTATTAGCTATTATGAGCACACCTGAATTCACACGAATTCGAAATATGGGAACCAAATCCCATAGAGAAATTTGCACATGGTTGCATGAACAAAACATTCTTAATGTGAAAATCAATCCAGAACGTCGAGACTATGTCTTTCAAACGCAAAAAGCAATTGCATCGCACATTGCAAATATCGAGAATTTTGCAATTCTAGAAATTAACTCGCAAAAATACATAGGTTCTCTTAATTATATTTATCATAAATTAAAAGAATTCGATGAATCTATTCAAGAAACACACAATATATCGGCTATTCATCTGGGATCAATCGCAAAAACTCTCGAAAAACACACCTTCACATTTAAAAATGACGCAACAATCACAGAATATCATTTTAAAAGGATCTAATAAATGACTACAATTAAAGACTTAAGTAAACTCATCGATACGGGACAAATAAATCCCAAGGAACTAGCTGACCATTTACGCATCACTGAAGAAAAATTCTTTGAATATCTCACAACGAATCACTTTTCAGCAATGCACCGAGCGGCTATCCACGCATTTATGAAATCACATCGTCGAACTCAAGAAACACCAAAGTATCAAATCAACGAACAAGCCGTTGACACAATTTATACCGATGCAAAACACGCACCATACCGCGAACGATTTGAAAATCATAAGAATCAATCAAACCTCAACCAATTAACCCTCGAAGAAATCATCGAATTAACATACATTGTACCAACAACGACGGTTTCATTCTGGCTCAAAAACAAAGAGGATTTGGATCAAATCATGGTGCGCTTAGATACCGACCCTCAACCATTACTAGACGGGTTCAAAGCAGCCTACAAGAAATATCTAACAATCTATACGCAAACAATCCCATATCGAGCACCTAGCGTTGATTTAGAACGTGAACCCCTAAAGCAAGCATTGATTGACAAATTAGACGAGAAACATCTCGCAAGCGTTAATCAATTAAACGAATTTTCAGCGTACGACAAAGACGTCGTTGTGTTACTCGATAAGCCCGCAAAAACAATCAAAATGAACGTTACACTTGCACATACTCTGCATACGTTCTTATTCCCAACGAAACCGTTCACTTATCCAAATGTGGACTGGACTTCCATGTTCGTACCTCTCCATTTCATTCGTAAAGAACTCTTTTCGAAGAAACCTGGCGGTATTAACAGTAAATCTCGTGCGACCATTCAAAACATTTCATTTAAGATTTTGTTTAAGGCTATGATTGACGAAAACTTAACACTCGCCCAAGTTCTCGCTATCGAAACACTCGATCAACACGAACGCGATGTCGCTTACGATTTCTTCTCAAGAGCTATTAAATATTATCAACAACATAACATTGAATTACCATCCTTAGAAAACACACCGTTTGCGAAATCAACAAAACCATACGTTACACTATCTCAACTAACGAAACCTGTCAAAGAAAAACCAACAGAAACTCCAAATAAACCTGTTGAGAAACACGTTATCGCAACATCTAAAGATATCGTCGAAGAAACACCGAAAAAGCCTGTTAAAGAATCACCTGAGACGAAACCTGTGGACGTACCACTGCCGGAAAAACCTAATAAGACTCGTGATATTTCCGTTGACGTGCACACTAGCCAAGAATTCCTTAACAAACAAACATCGACAGATGAACCCGTATCAAAATCTGGTAAAGAACGTCTGTCCTCAATTGCCGTTTACTTGGAAGAAGCTTTAGAACGTCAACAAGACATCAATATCACCTATAACAAAAAGACTCGGCACACCATCATCCAAATTGCTGTTGCCGATTAACTAGAAAGGAATACGCTATCGTGTCTTACAACCAATACGATATCGTTCTCGTCAAAGGAACCGCGCTAGACGTCGGTTCCTTTAATCATCAACCGTGGTCTGCTATGATTGGTGACAGAGAACAATTAACAGAAGAATTCTTATGGATTAACCCAAAAGACCCATCGTTACGTGCAATTGAGATTGACGACCCAATCCTCTTTATTGTACCCATCCATAAAGTAGAAAATGGATACTACTATTCTGAAACCCACCATGACACCCAACCGTATCTCGTCTTCACGGATAAAGATGTCTTACGAAAAGCACCTCTCAATCAATTCTTAGAAAAACCAGCTACAGCGCCAATCGAAAAACTAAAAGTTGTACCGGTCAAGAAAAAAGAGCAAGACGCCACAGTTGAGACATCTGAACCAGAATTCGAGCAAGTAAACGAACCCGTAAACTATATCGGCTCTGACGAAGTGGGCAATGGTAGTTACTTTGGTGGAATCATCACCGCATCTGTGTATATTAAAGATCAAAAAGATGTGGACTTCCTCTTAGATTTAGGTGTCCGTGATTCTAAAAAATTATCGGACAAGAAAATTAAAGAGATGGCTCCACAGATTAAAGATTATTTAGAACACAGTATCAGTGCCGCAATCCCCCAACAATACAACCAAGCAATCGCGTCCGGACTCAATATCAAAGAAATCATGGCCGTGTTACATAACGACGCTCTATCAAAACTAAAGGATGTTGACCCTGAGTTCGTGATGATTGACCAGTTCGCACCACTCGCCACGTATCGGAAATATTTGTCTAACAAAGAAATCGCATACGATGATCGTTTGCGTGTCGAAACAAAAGCAGACGGCAAATACTTAGCCGTTGCCGCCGCGTCCATTCTTGCCCGTGATGCGTTTCTGACTCAAATTGAAACGATGAGTGATTACTTGAAGAAAACATTCGGTAGTGCTCTAAAGATGCCTCTTAAACAAGGAGTTACCGCGAAGTCGAAAGAGCAAATTGCTCAGATGATGAAACTGAATATCGATCTAACGCACTACGGTAAGATTGACTTCAAAACGACCGAAGAAGTGCGTCAATCACTCGAACTTGAAAATGACAGTTAGACGTAACGCATAAACGCTATTTTGGTATAATATTTATATGTTAGGTTGAAGAATCTCTTCAACCTATTTTATTTTAGGTGATTTTCGCCAAAAATGACTCGAAAACGGAGCCATTTTGACCGAAAGTGGAGACAAAATCGATAAAAGTGGAGACATTTTGATAAAAGTGGAGACATTTTGAATGAAAATGGAGACAT
>ERZ773197.2568-NODE-2568-length-11383-cov-6.540431_pt1 | contig 11383 bp, 11 predicted proteins | sample MGYA00580999_ERZ773197 | MGnify/ENA primary metagenome ERZ773197 (study PRJEB29015, sample SAMEA2738166) | human oral metagenome | biome: human oral; feature: human-associated habitat; material: saliva | place: China | collected 2185 ... | reverse complement strand
AATATCGCTTTGCGTTTTTTACTTCGTAAATAATATCGCTTTGCGTTTTTTACTTCGTAAATAATATCGCTTTGCGTTTTTTACTTCGTAAAAAATCCAGTGACAATTACTGGATTCTTTTAGTTTTATTTATTCTCTTCTGAAGCAGAGTTTAACTCTTGCTGACCTCGCCAAAGTCCAAAAAGAAGCATAAACGGATAAACGATCATCCTATCTACGAAACTATGAAGCACCAAACCTTCAACAGCAAGTCCTCGCAGTCAGAGTCCAAACGCGATTGAGGTCAAAAGCTTGGTCAAAGTCTTTGAGTCTGCTTTCTTCCCTTTTTTGAATTCTAAGATATAATCATAAATTTGCCTCAGTGTCACTCGGAGCAATCGCCCAAAGCACAGCAACCATGGAATAAGTCCCAATAGTCCATATTCCATAAAGATTTGTACATACTGATTTTCGGGATTGTATCCTGGCGTCTGCATAGAATATTTTTCGTTGACTTTGCGAATTTGATCACAGCGAGAATTATCTTGTGCCTCTAAACAAAGCTGATGAGAGGCCGGTCCAGAATATCCTGCACCTCGACCAGAAAGCGGCTTACTCATACCGAGTTCCACTCCCTCAACGAGTAATTTAAGATGTCAAGTATTGGAATGCGCTCTAAAGAAGACGCTCTTGAGCGTAAAAAATGCCACGATAAATGCCAACACTCCAGGGAGAGCAACATAGAGCAAAAGTTTTTTTGCATGCTTTGGATACAAAAGCAAGAGCAAGACTCCTGTTTGCAAAACCCAAACTGCCATTGCAGCTCTGGAATAGGTTGAGAATGTCAAGGCACCAAAAGCAAAGGTTCGTCCTAATTTATCTTTGATAGAGAGCTTGCGAAGATAAAGCAATGCAAAGAGAGGCCATATTGCAACCAAGAAAAATCCAAAGCTAATTGGTCTTTCGAATAGGAACTGATTTCTTGCATGTCATTGATTGATCTCTGTATAGTAGACAGCAGGAGGATTTCCACTCAAGGTTCCCTCAAAACTATTACGAGTATAGCCAAAAAGTTTGAGCAAGCTTGGTAAAAATGCAATCGCTGCTCGCCAAACAAACGCCCCATACACCACCCATTTTAGCAGTTCATTGTATCGACGATTTCGTTTGGTAGAAATAGGAAGGAGCAGTGCAAGAAACATTCCTAATACAAAAATCAAGAAACCAAGTATATCATACTTCACTGTCAAAATATATGCACCAATCCCAACCCTCTGAACAAGCACAGCCAAAACAAAGGTAATAACGCAGAGCACAACAAAATAGATCAAAAATCTGAATGCTTTCTGTGATTTGAGCCAAGACCATAGTGCAGAAACTCAGATTTCTTGTGACTTTTTCCACAAGAGGTAGAGAATGATTGCTAGAAAAACCAGAATCAAAAGTTCCTTTCGTAGCCAAACAGCATTTCGAACTGCTCCATCAAAACCGAGCTTATAGGTGAAAAAAGTTTGGAGCAGAAATTGCAAAAGGAGCCCTATCAAAAATATTTTAATTAGAATATTAACCGTCTTGGTAAGGAATTTCATTTCCGATCTTGACAAAAAACTAAATCTCCTCATTTATAGATAAATGGGTATTTTTTTCAAGCATTTATAATAATTTTATTTTTGCAAGGTAGGAAAGGGCATTTCTCTCTTCTAAGAAAGATTGACTAATCTTGCACAGAAGGAAGAGCATCTTCTTCATCAAAAAAGTGAGACAAATCTGATCCTGATTCAGTTTTTTGTTTTTTTTGATAAATATAGGTATCAAGATATGGCTTTTTCTTGGTTAGAGTATCAAGCGAATCTATAAGCAATCAAAAATCTCAAGACTTTGGATAAACATAGGTAATCGGATCAAGCAATCCTGTCGGTCTAATAATCTGTTCTACTACCTGCTGAGAAAGTTCAAGCTCATAAGGTGCTGGTGTCGCAGAGAGAAATATGGATTTTGCTCCGTGCTTTACTTTGTGCGAAAGCGTCTCGTGCTGATTGGCTTTTCTTGCATTGGCAAGGACCTGCTGATGTGCAGAAGAGACAAGCTCAAGTTGTGAAGTTGCCTCATCAAGATTGATGGTTTCAATACCCCTTCGTCCTAATGCAACCTCGAGTTCTTCGAACCTCAAAGGTCTATGATCAATCGCAGAAGGCAGACGAAATCCATAACGAATCAGATTATTTTTTCTTGCACGATCTCACTCAGGCATTGCTCTAAGCTGCGGCAAAGTCATATGTGACTCATCAACAATCAGCAAAAAATCGTCTGGAAAGTAGTCGAAAATGGTATTCGGTGGTTGCCCTGGGAGCCTTTGATCAAAATAAAGTGAATAATTTTCAATACCGTTTACAAATCCGGTTTCCCTTATCATTCTGATATCATATTCGACTCTTTTTTTGATTCTCTCAGCCTCAATCGGCATATTAAGTTTTTCAAATTCCTTCACACGAAGTTCCTTTTCTGCCTGCATCTGAGCAAGAATCTGCTCTAAATCTGTCGTATCCTGCAAATATTGAGTAGCTGGCCAAAGCATTGCTTTTTGTTCGATGGTCTGAAGTTCATAGGTAAGGGAATCTCTCTTTTCTATTCTCTCTAGAAATTCTTCATCAAAAAAACAACGATACAAACACTTTTCTGTAGAAGAAAAAATATCAAGAATCTCTCATTTCATATCGAACATTCCTGGTTCAATCTTCCCCTGAACAGGTTGGTACTGCATATGGAGAAGCTGTCTTTTGATCTCATTGAAATCATATTTTTTTCCGACATAGAGCTGAAGACAATTTTCTTCAAAGAACCTACTCTGCCCCAAACCATAAAGTGAGGAAGCTGAAGCCACTACAATTACATCAGGCCTAGAAAGCAGAGAAGCCATGGTAGCAAGTCTATACATCTCGATTTCTTGATTGATCGTTGCTTCTTTCTCAATATAGGTACCAGAGCTGGGAAGATAGCTCTCAGGCTGATAATAATCAAAGTAAGAAACAAAATAATGCACAGCATTGTTTGGGAAAAATGACTTAAACTCAGTAGCAAGCTGAGCAGCAAGGGTCTTATTGTGAGAGATGATCAGTGTTGGCTTTTGAACTTTTTGAATAATATTTGCCATAGTAAAGGTCTTTCCCGTTCCTGTTGCTCCAAGCAAAGTAATACGAGACTTTCCCTCATCAAAAGCAGTTGAAATCTGATCTATCGCCTTTGGTTGGTCTCAGGCAGGTTGATAATTGGCTTTTAGCTCAAACATAGGCACAGATGGAGAATAAAACTTGCTTGAGTATACAAAAAACAGACTCAAATGCAAAGCAAAGAGAAATCCGAATTAAAATACACATTAAGAAAACAGGAGAAATCTGACTTATGAGATCGTATAATATCCAGGTCTGGTCTGAGTGATAAGCGCATCCATTTCAAGCAAAGTCAACTCCTGCATCAATGCTGCATACTCAAGTTTGATCTCTTGCATAAGAGCTTCAATACTCGATTCTCAGTGAGATTTAAGAAATTCTAGGATTTGACGCTGGAGAGGTGGAAAATTATCAAAAGAAAACGATCATTGAGTCTGTTGTTCTTGAGGTCCTTCTCCTCTGAGCGGAAAATGAGCATCCAAACAATGAGAAAAATCTGAGATCAGAGTCAGCTTTTTTTCTTCCATTTTAGTGAAAATACCAGCACTTTGCTGAGCAAAAATTGGAGCTGGAACCGAATATACGGGCTTTTTAAACTGATAGGCGAACTCGGTCGTAATCAGGCTTCAGGATTTTTGGTGGGCTTCGGGAAGGAAAAGGACATCACAAAGCTGAGCAAGAAGCTTATTTCTAGCAGGAAATGATCGCTTGGTCGGCTCAAATCAAAGCTTGAACTGAGAAATCACAAGTCCACCATTTTTTACAATTTGAGCAAGGAGATCACGGTCTTTTCCCCTCAAGTAGTGCTGAAAACCGCCTCCGAGAACCGCAATTGTTGGGATCTGATATTTGAGAGACAGCTGATGAGCCTGCTGATCAACCCCTCTGGCAAAACCAGAAATCGTTACCAAATCATATTTGTATGCCTGCAAAAAGAGCGCCTGCATGACTTGAGAAGCGTAATCACTTGGATTTCTCGGTCAGACAAGTCAAAATATCGGATGAGAAAGCAAAGACAAATCTCCCTGATAATACAGTAAAAAAGGAGAAGAAGTCTGATTTTTGAGCCTGTTTGGATAGTCAAGATCAAGCTGAGAAACCGCAAAAATCTCATGATCCCTAGCATACTGCTCTACTGCGGAAGTATTGATATCTGAGGAGAAGTCTCCCTTTTTGAGATCAGTAAAAGTAAGCTTTGGATCTGAAGAATATATCGCTGCCAAATGAGAGAAATCTGCCATCAAAAATCTAAAAGATAAAAAAATTATATTTGAACTTCTTATATTATTTAGCAAGCAAGATTCAAGTGAAAATCTATTATTTTTAGTTTGTCAAAAAATACCTTGATAATCATAAAGGAAATAAGCTTAACCCAAACACTCCCCCTTTTATCAAAAAACTCGTTAGATCAAAAAATAGATTTTCGTCAAGGGAAAATGGATCAGACTTTTATTTCTTTTTTGCAAAAGAGGAGAAAAAAGATATACTTATATCTGTTTATATGTTAAAAATAAAAATATGCAGGTAAGTATAGGATTTTCAGGACCAGCGGGAAGCTGAGTGAATACGGCGTGAATTTTTCTAGCAGAAATTCTCTCTCAAAAAGGATATACCGTACTCGGAGACAAAGAATATGCATCAATTATCAAAGGGGACAATAACTGTTTTTTTCTTTATATTAGCGATGATGAAAAACCTTTTATCTCTCGCAAGATTGATTTTTTTCTCGCATATGATCCGTATGCTATTAGCAAAAATGAGTCTATCTATGAACTCAAAAATACCTTTATGATCAAGGAAGAACCTTGCAAATACAAGAATACCTTCACCCTCGGTGCTGCATTGAAGCTCCTTAATTTGTCGATTGATGAAGGGAAAAAGATTTTGTCTCGTCAGTTTGCTAAAAAAGATTTTTCAGAGGAAATTATGAATCAAAACTATCAGGATCTAGAAGCTGGATATGCCTATGCTGAAAAACACTGTCAATGAGAGTCTTGCTCAATCATAGACTGCTCTCAGGATGTTTGAAATGAAAAAGTGTTTATGTATGGAAATGAACTTTTTGCAAAAGGTGCAATGGAATCAGGATTGGACTTTTATGCTGCATATCCGATGACTCCTGCCAGTTCTGTAATCGATGAAGTCGTAAAAAACAAAGAGGTAATCTTTTTCCAAGGAGAAGATGAAATCGCCGTGAGTATGGCTATGCTTGGAGCAAAATTTGCGGGGAAAAGAGCGATGTGTGGAACTAGTGGAGGAGGATTTGCTCTCATGTCTGAATCTCTTTCTTTCTCAAATCAAGCTGAGATTGGTGGGGTTTACCTCCTCTCTCAAAGAGATGGTCCAAGTACAGGAACGCCGACCTTTACTGGGCAAGGCGATATTAATTATGCACTCAATGCGAGCTTTGGAGATACCAAACCGATTGTACTCTACCCATCAACATTTGAAGAGGCCTACACCTTTGCTGGGAAAGCACTAAACTATTCCGATATTTATCAACATCCTGTGATTTTACTCAGTGATAAACAACTCTCTGAATCTTATCTCAGCATTGATCCTAGTAAACTCACTGCGGAAGCGATTAACAGATGAAAAAAAGTTGAAAAATCTGACTCAGAAGCCGATACTTACAAAAGATACGAGTATACTCCAGATGGGATTTCCCCATATGCAACCCCTGGTGTAGAAAAGACTCACTTCATCGCAACCTCCTACGAACACGATGAATATGGAGCAACCAATGAAGAACCAACAACAAAGTGAAAAATGACTGAAAAAAGAGCAGAGAAGCTCAATACTTTTGTCAAAGATGAATTTAATGAAAGTTTTCATGGATATGAAATTATCAATCCAGAAGCTAAGCATTTTTATATCACGATGGGGATCAACCGCTATGCTCTGGAGGCGAGCATCAAAGGGAAGTCAGATTTTGGACTTATTATTGTAAAATCTCTCTACCCATTTGATCCGAGATTGCAGGAGTTTTTGGATGATAGGAAAAGCAAGATTGAAAGTCTGACTTTTGTCGAAATGAACCACTCAGGACAGCTAGAAGATTTAGTAAGAAAAGAATGTGAGCTGTATGGAGAATGGAAAGCAAAAATTTCCCATCAAAGAAAAGTAACTTTGTACCCTATTTTTCAAGAAGAAATCGGTTAGAAAATCCGCTTTAACTTTGAGAAAACAAGGAAATTCTGTGAGAATTTTTCGCTTTTTGAAAAGGAAGGGCCAAGCATATTTTAGTAACAACCTTCTCTTTAACTTAAAACATAAGAATGAAAACCATTACCATTCAAAAAATCGATAAACAAGATCACGAAGCGATTATCCTCCTCTATCTTGAAAGCTATCTTGCTGAGTGAGAAAACCGAAATAAAGAACAGATTACTCCTTTCGTAAACTATTTACTCAAAAGACCTTTTAAGCTCAAGGCTGTTGTAGATGGGAAAATCATTTGAGGATTTATTTCAGATATTAAGCCACGACATGAAGGAAATATTCTCTTTGATCCTGAAATCTTTATTCATCCTAACTATCAAAATCAAGGATTCTGAAGACATCTCTTGCATCAAGCCTTACTTCAAGCTCAACAAACGTATCAAATCACTGATTTAATTGCCTTTACTTTCAAGGAATCTTATCAACTTAAACGATACCAAAAATTAGGCATTAAAACCGATGATTCTTGGCAAATGTTGTACGGAGCCTTAGACCCGGTTCTTAAGAAGTTATCAGAGACTTCCCAATGTAAGATCAAAGCAACAAACGATTTACTAGAATAAAATCTGACTTTTAACTGTTAATTATACCCGATGAGAACAAATTTAAATAAAATACAGCGATGTCCAGGATGTGGAGACTTTTTGATTCATCTGGCACTCAAACAAGCTCTTGCAGAACTTAAGATTCCCGCTCATCAAACCGTAGTCGTGACGGGTATCTGATGTAGTAGCAAAATGAGCCAATATATGGATAATTATGGAGCTGAAACTCTACACGGACGTGGAATCCCCTTTGCTACAGGAGTTAAGCTTGCGAATCCTGAGTTAACCGTGGTTTCTGTATCTGGAGATGGTGATACCTATGGGATCTGAGTTGGACATATGATCCATGCTGCAAGAAGAAATATTCCTTTTGTACATATCACTTGTGACAATCAAAACTATGCCCTTACTACAGGACAGGCTTCTTCTACCACTCCAATCGGTGCAAAAACAAAATCCACTCCTGAAGGGAATGAACTTCCTCCTATGCATCCAGTAAATTTAGTAGAGTCTGCTGGCTGCCAATTTGTAAAATCAGTATCAGATAAAGATATCAAGTGACTCAAGGAAACGATTAAAGAGGCGATTCTTTTCCCAGGATTTGCACATATCAATGTTCAACAATCCTGCCCAAGCTGGAAAAGATGGTAAACATAATCTTCAAAAAAACCAAATCAAAAACTGAACCTTATCCAGTTCATAGCCATCATTTTACTTTTATAAAATAATTAAAATGTATGAGAGAGAGAGAGAGAGAGAGAGAATAAGCCAGTTCTCAATAGGGCTTTCACGCTTGTAGAGATGTTAATTGTAGTGTTAATTATTGGTATTCTGAGTGCTGCAGTCTTGCCAAAGCTTACTGGCTATATGGCAAGAACCAGGGACCTCAAGAGACAAGCTGATCTGAGAAATGTAGCTGCTGCGATTGAGATGTATAGAGCAGGCAAAGGAGAACTACCTTTAGCAACGACTCCTAAAAAAGTAGCCGATTTTTATAAGACCACTCCTTGGCATTCTTATGACGGATACCTAATTTCAGACAGTCAAAATATGTGACCCGTAAATAGTTTACTCTCTATAAAAGAATATATTAGAGATCTTCCTTCTGATCCAAACAATCAACAAGTTGCTATTTACCCAGCATTTTATGGAAACAACGATTCTGAAAGATTTTGACCTCGAGGGACTCGATGAAAAATGATCACTCCAAAGGGAGAATATATTTATCAACAAATGTATATCAATGGATCTAGCTTGTCAGGAGGAGCTTTGCTGATAGCAAAGTCTGAGACCCCAGACATGAGTAATTATGTCTTTGATATCAACGCTAATCCTCCTTTATGGGCTACTTGGGGAAATCTTTTTCCAACCCCTTCTTATTACCTTCACAATGATGTACATCAAAAAGATCAACTAGCAAAAGCAGCAGAGTTCAACATGGGGAAAGTTCGTCTCTGCTCACGTATTGTCAAATCAAATAGAGCAAAGAGAGCTGAACATGAGTGAGATGACTCTTGTACTTACTCAGATCCAAAGCAACTCTACTATATCGTTAAAGTAGAGTAATATCTTTTTGTCTTTTTGATAGAGAAATCTTTATCCCTCAATCTACTATTGTAAATAAAAAAATATCGCTTTGCGTTATTTACTTCGTAAAAAATATCGCTTTGCGTTTTTTACTTCGTAAAAAATATCGCTTTGCGTTTTTTACTTCGTAAAAAATCCTGGGAGATACCCCAGGATTTATCATTTGTTGAATGAGATCTTTCCGATCTCATGATACTAAGATCGCAAGGACCCTAGAGAAAAACTCCTCTTGAGTTTCCTTTTCAGCACGCTGAATACATACCTCGTAAATATTTCTACGGATATTTTTCTCATAAAGCGTTACCTCTGTTGTTGAAGGCTCAAGATAGACATTATGAGTTTCCATCTTCAAGCCTCCCAAATTATCGAAAGCTCTATATTGAGGAGGGACTTTGTCTGAGATTTTCGTGTTTTTTACACAAAAAATCTGAACCTCTGCTTTAGGCTGGGCAAGACACTTGGCCCCCAACTTAACAAGCTCTTCGTAAGAAAGATGTTTTACTTTCATAATCTTTTTTTTAAACGTTATTTTTATATTAACATATTCTTACTATACTAAAAAATAATCATAAGTCAACACTTTTGTAAATTTTATATTCTGATGTAATAAATCCTCTTGAAAAAATAATTCTACTACCTCTTATTGTTTAAAACAACATAGATAATTCTGATTTTTTACTTATTGTTAGTTCCAGATCTCGAAATCAAAAAAGAGCTTAGAAATCTAAACTCTTTTTATTTCATTAATGAGCATGCCCTTCTAGAAAGAGCAAACCAAACATCACTGCAATTCCGAAGATAAACATGAGAATCTGCAAAAGTGAGGATTTAAACTGATGATTGTGCTTATGAAGCTCTGGAATGAGATCTGATCCTGCGATGTAGATAAATATTCCCATTGCAATAGGAACAAGCGTTTCCTGCAACTCATGAACTACTCCTCCAACTATAAGCGCAATAATTGTTCCCAAAATCGCACTAAGAGCTGAGAGGAAATTTAGTAAGAGAGCTTTCTTCTTGCTATATCCACTGTGAATCAGCACCGCATAATCTCCGATCTCCTGAGGAATCTCATGAAAGAGAATTGCTAGACTCGTTGCAAGACCAGCTGGGACACTGACCAAAAAACTTGCACCAATGATCAATCCATCAATGAGATTATGTACAAAATCACCAATTAGGTTCATCTTTGCAATAGTGTGAGGCTGATCATCTTCACTATGATCATGGTGGCAATGATGCCAATGTAACAGTTTTTCTATTACAAGACCAAGCACTACCCCTCCAATCACAAGAAGCCCTAACTGATCCATATCCATACCATGAGCATGCTCAATCATCTCAGGCATCAAGTGCAAAAACACATCTCCAAACAGCGCTCCAGCTGAAAAAGATACCAAATAGATCAACTTAGTGGTTAGATATGACTGCTTGATCCCTAGGGTAAAAATACCGATAAGTGAAGTAAGCGAGATCCCAAACACTGCCAAGAGTGCTATCATCCATGTGGATAAGTCCATTGTTCCCATACTCAAAGAAGTTAAAAGTCTGATTTTTTTCTTTTTTTTATTTTACTTGTGTTGCTTTTATAGCAAAATACAAGGTAAAATCAAGGTATTTTTTTAGTTTATTTTCTCTTGACTTTTCTTTAGAAAAGTATATGATAAATACATCCATTTCTCTCACAACGAGAGAAAATTGGCAAACAATATAAATAAATATTATGGCTAAAAAAAATGATTCTTTCGAGCAGCCTCCTACTAAGAAGTTTGTGCTTAGCGCGATCAAAGAACAAGCTAGCTTAGCTGTTGATGTTCTTAGCAAGACCATCGAGGAAATGAGAGTTGATAATCCGGAAAAAAATTTGTTCCTTTCTATCAAGGGATCTATGAATCTTAATGAGTTCAAGCAACTTACTGATGCTCCTTTTGATTCTCCTCTTGCTTCTCCAGCATTCTCTCACAGATGTATCTATATCAAACTTGGTATAGACAAAATCCACTTGTTTGCTAAAGATCGTCAAGGTAAACTCTATGAACAAGTTCATATGATGACAGAGGAAGCAATGCCCTCTCAAATCTGTGAGCTTGGCAAACAGATCATGGCTTGAGTAGCCGAGTCTCCTCAGCAAAAAGAGATTCTCTCTTACTACAAAACCTCTAGGTATCACCTAGGGGTTTTTCTTAGAAGTATAATATATCAAATTTATTTTAATAAAAATTGCATTATCCAAAAAAATATCTATACTTGATAGCGTATTTTTATCCTTAGAGACAAATAAAATGACACAAACAAACGAAGAACTTATGAAAAACTATCAACAACTACTCCAATTTGTAAGAAACAGCATCAACAAAGCAGAAATGGAACTCAAAAGAGCAAAGCTTACTCTTGGTCAATTGATGCATTTTGATCCTAGCAATCCAGAATCTTTGACAGCCTACCTAGAAGAAATGAGGGCTGAAAATCCAGAGAATCTCAAGAGTTACAAAGAAGAAGGCATGGAAGTTATTGAAGGAATTTTTGATGGATACTACATGATCGGAGCTAATCAAATGAAATACCCAGTTCCTGTAAACTACTCTAGTAAAACAAAGCTTATCCCTGGAGACGTCCTCAAGCTCAAAATCCTTGCTGATGGAAAATTTATCTATAAGCTTATCAAACCAGCAGAGAGAAAGCACCTTAGAGCTGTTCTCTCAAAGAGCGATGAAAATAAATACACTGCTAATACCGAAGATGGAAAAGTTTATTTTCTCAATCAAGCCGCAGTAAGCTTCTATCTTGGAAATCCTGGAGATGAACTTGCCACCGCAATAATCGGAACAAAGAAAATCGTCAATAGCGCTAGCGTTGGATGTACTTGATACATCAACACAAACG
>ERZ773197.2566-NODE-2566-length-11384-cov-3.394827_pt1 | contig 11384 bp, 9 predicted proteins | sample MGYA00580999_ERZ773197 | MGnify/ENA primary metagenome ERZ773197 (study PRJEB29015, sample SAMEA2738166) | human oral metagenome | biome: human oral; feature: human-associated habitat; material: saliva | place: China | collected 2185 ... | reverse complement strand
AAAGTACGACCGAGGTATTACCTTTTCGGGCAGTGCTACTTATGGCTATAAGGGCAAGTATATTGCCAATGCGGTACTGAACTACGAGGGGGCTAATACAGCCGGTCGTAGTACGCGCGCTCGTTGGTTACCTACGTGGAACGTGGGGGTGAAATGGAATATAGACCGCGGACCTTTTTTCAACAGCAAAAACATCAGTACCTTTGCTCTGAGAGCCAGCTACGGACTTACTGCCAAGATGAACGAACAAGCGATAAACTCTTATAGTGTATTCCAAAACTATGTGCAAAACCACTATCGTTTTAGCGACAGAGAGAACGCTTTGCGTTTGCTACACTTAGAAAACCGCGACCTGACTTGGGAGAAGATGTACGAGTTAAATATCGGTCTAGATGCTGGCTTTTTCGACAATCGCATCAGTATGTCGTTAGATGTTTATCAGCGCAATTCATTCGACCTTATCGACCTTATTCGCACCTCGGGCATAGGTGGCGAGTACTACAAATACGCCAACTTTGGCGATATGCGCACCCGTGGCATAGAGCTTTCTCTTAATACTAAAAACATACAGCAAAAAGATTTTCAATGGGCTACTACCCTCTCGTTCAGCTATATGAACCAGAAGATTACCCGCTTGCTCAACACCCCCAACACTTTCGATATGGTATCGGGTACAGGGCGCGGCAATATTGTGGGCTATCCTAAAGGGTCTTTGTTTTCGTTCAACTATCAAGGGGTGAACCATCAAGGCTTGCCTACCTTTGATTTTGGATTGTATCCGCTTAACAATCGTGCGAATGCCAACGTAGTAGGCGCTGATTTTCTCGACACTCAGTACTCAAAATCCTATCTTATTTATCACGGCTCGGTAGAACCCAATGTCATTGCAGGGCTCTCTAACACCTTCACTTATAAAAACTGGGAAGCCTCTTTCTTTATCTCGGCACAAGCGGGCAACAAAATCCGTCTCAACCCTACTTTCGACCCTGCTTTTGGCGATTTGAATGTCTTTTCTAAAGAGTACTACAACCGCTGGTTGCACCCTTACGACGAACTCCGTACTGAGGTGCCCGCATTGCCTTCACAGAGCCTTATCAACCTCATTGGTAAAGAGAATATAGAGCGCGCTTATAATACTTACAACTACTCTCAAAACCGTGTAGCCGATGGCAGCTTCGTGCGTATGAAGAGCATATCAATAGGCTATCGTGTACCCAAAAGCACCTTAGAGCACTATGGCATTAGCAGCCTCATTGTGCGAGCGCAAGCCTCTAACCCGTTCCTTATCTATGCCGATAGCAAGCTCAACGGTCAAGATCCTGAGTATTACAAGTCTGGAGGGGTATCATTGCCTACCCCCAAACAATATACCTTATCATTTCAAATAGGTTTTTAGCCAATTAGCAGATCAATAGAATGAAATATTTAATTTACATAGCTTCTTTGTTGCTACTAAGTTGCAATTACTTAGACAAAGACCCCGATGCCTCTCTGAATGTCCCCCTCGATTCGGAAGACAAAATAGCCGAGCTTCTTACGGGGGCTTACCCCGATGCGAGCTATTTTCCTTTCCTCGAAACGCGTACTGATAATGTAGCCGAACGCGAAAATGGTGTGCATACCCGTTTAAACGAGGCTATGTACCGCTGGGAAGACGAAGACCAAGAAGACCTCGATGCGCCTTTGTTCTATTGGAATAGTTGCTACCGAGGCATTGCACAAGCCAATAAAGCTTTAGAACTATTAGCGCGCTACCCCAAAACCGAACGCGTAAAAGCACTCTATGGCGAGGCTTTCTTGCTCAGGGCTTATCTGCACTTTATGCTCGTGAATATCTGGGCAGAGCCCTATAAAGGCGAAGCCTCTAAAAACGATATGGGGATTCCTTACCTCACTACGCCCGAGAAAAACGCTTTGGTAGAGTACAATAGAGGCACTGTGTATGAGGTCTATCAGAAGATAGAAGAAGACCTTAAGTTAGGTATTTCTTTAGTAAGTGATGCCTATTACGCTAAACCTAAGTTTCATTTCAATAAGCGGGCTGCCTATGCCTTTGCTTCTCGCTTCTACCTCTTTAAAGGCGAATGGCAAACCGTGATAGACTATGCTAACTATGTACTTACGCAACCTAAAACGCAGTTGCGCCACTGGAAAAAGGACTATTACGATGTGTATGGTTTTAACAACCGCCCTTACCTCTACCAGCGTTATACCCAGCCCGAGGAAGAGGCAAACCTGCTTATCACTACCGTACAATCGCGGTGGGCAAGAGAGCTACCTACGGCTAAGTACGGCTTTACCACCCAACTGATGAGCAATAGTGCAGCCTACTACACACCTGCTACCTCGCCTACTCCTGTGTATAATGGTATGTATATAGCCAAGTTTGATGAGCTGTCGCTATTTGGCAGTACCGGCAGCAAGCCTACTGATTTGTATGTATCAAATGTACTACTGACTACCGATGAGGTGATGCTTAACCGTATGGAAGCCTATGCAATGCTCAAAAACTACAATCAACTGCTCTTAGAATACCGCGAATATCAGAAAATAAAGTTCGATAACACTCGCAATATCACTGTTGAAGACCTTATTGCCTCTACCGATGACGATTATCGCAACTACTCGCCTTTCTATGGGCTTAGCATTCGTCAGTTAGGGGCTATCAAGAATATTGCCTTTTTGCGTCAATGGGAGTTTATGCACGAAGGAATGCGCTGGTTAGACATCAGGCGCTTTTACACCCCTGTAAATCGCACGAGCGAGCCCCTACAGAAAGAGGACTTGCGCAAAGTAATACAGCTCCCCATTGAAGCTATCAACCGCGGTTTGCCCGCTAACCCACGATGAAAATGAAAAGAATCCTTTTTGTATTATTCTTGCTCCTGACTGTAGCCTGCAAGAAAGAAAAACTCTCTACTGAGAGTGTAGTAGATACCGAAACTGCTCAGCAAGCCTATACTGATTTAGACAAGTGGATAGAAACCAATATCACCTTGCCTTATGGCATTGCGGTAGAATACCGTTGGGACAAGAACACTGCCCCTAAAGGCACCTATACCTACCCTCCTGAAGTGAGCAAAGTAAAACCGGTACTCGAAACTATCAAATACTTATGGCTTGAACTCTATACCGAGGCGTCTTTAGGAGGGGCTACTTTCTGGAAAGGGAAAGCGCCCCTGAAAATATATCTCTATGGTGGCAAAAATATTGATGGCAACGGACAAGAGCTCATTAATAGCAGCACGGTAGGTCGTGAGTTTCATTTGTATAACATCAATAGTTTTGACCCCCGCGACAAGGATAAGGTATATGTGCTGATGCGCATCGTGCATCACCAATTTGCCCGCTTATTAGGCGATGAAATATACCCTTATGACCGTCAAGCGTTTTTGAATATCAGTCAGAAAGACTATCGCGCAAGCTCTAATAGGCAGCTATATGGTTTCCCTAATGACGACACAGCCCTTTATGCCTTGCAGTATTACCCTAAAAAGCGTGACTTAAACAACTGCAATAACGCTTTGCCTTTTCAGTATTTTCAGTCGCTTACTCAGTGCCAAGAGGCACACACCCAAGCTGGCATCGACGAAGAGTGCTATTATTGCAACTTTACCCAAAGCACCCCCAATCACTATGGCTTTATCACCTTTCAAGCGATGCTTTCTGCTGAAAACGATTTTGCCGAGATGATAAGCGTACCCCTCACTAACCTCAATACCCAAATAGAAATAGCTAAGAACATTGCTAAGACCCCTATAGATAGCTCTGACGAAGAAGCGCAACGCGCTGCCCTATCGTATAACAACCTACTGAAAAAAGAAGCTTTTATAGCTGATTATTTCAATAAAAAAGTAGGTTTTAGCCTCAAGCGCCTACAGCTCTTAAGCCTGCAGCGCATCAATCGCTTTAATAACCGATAAAAGACATTTGTTATCTGAAAAAATGATTTTTTATATGAAATATATTTTAACAACAGCACTCATTGCCCTCCTTTTGGTTAGCTGCCATAAAGAGCGAAATGCTTTTGAGCAATCGCCCTCTGAGCGTATGCAGCAGCAACGTACTGCCCTGCAAAACGAACTTACTGAGGCTCCTTACGGCTGGAAAGTACTCTACTTTCCTCGCACCGATTCGTTGCTGTTTGCTACCCCTACCAAAGCCGAAAAACGAAGTGATTCGCACTATGTAGAAAAACTACTAAACCAAGGCTTTGGGGGCTTTTATTTCCTGATGAGCTTTCACAAAGACAATACTGTCACCATACAAGCAGACACCTATAGCCAAACAATACAGGCTGAGAAAACCAGTGAGTATAACCTCAGCCAAGAAGCGCAGTTACAGCTATCGTTTACTACCTACAACTATGTTCACCAATTGGTAAACAATCGCTTTCGCGCTGCTGCCGATTGGCTGTATGTAGGCAAAGACACCCTACAGAATATGGTATTCAAAACTGCCTCGTATGCCGACCCAGCTCGCGAGTACATAGTATTTGAGAAACTCAAAACAGCTGAAGATAAACAGCAATTTTTGCAAAAAGCCCATAGCAACCGACTCTTTTTTGAGCAAATGCAAAACCCTCAAATAGTGATTAAGCGGGGTAGCAAAATCTACTACCAAAGTGATGTATACTTAAAAGGCAATAGCTTCGGGCTCAACACACCTTTCTTAGAGGGCTTTGTAGCCAATAGGTATTACGTATTCGAGTACCGCACCAATCCGCAAGAAGACCCCTCTACGGGTAGATATAGAAGTCAGTTTATAGGCTCAGGCTATGTAGGCACCGAAAAAGGATTGACCTTTAGAGCAGGTTTGCGCTACAATAAATCGCTTATATTCTATGATTTTATAAGAGAGGGTAACCGCTTTGTAGCCCATCACCGCGACAGCAAAGGAATTGCTACAGGTTACACTGCTGAAATATTTGAAAATTAGATAATTGACAGAATGAAATATATAAACAGTATCATTGCGCTCTTGCTGCTTATAGCCTGCAATAGCAAAGAGGAGGACCCTACCCCAGAGGATTATCAAAAGCTATTCCCTTTCAAAGGAATTGAAAAACCTACAATCAACTACGAAGACCTTGTGCATAAGCAGTGCGACATCGAGCATTATGTATATCCTACTACCGAGGCACCACAGGAAGTACGCCAATATACAGTCACCCTGACCTATCAATGCCAAAAAGGTGAAGGCAACAATCGCAACCCACGCTATTATGTGTGTTATGTAAATGCTAATAAAGAGCGAGTAGTACTAACAGCTACTACAGCTACACAAACACTCACCTTTACCCTTCCTTCTGGTTACCCATTATATCTCGGTGTCTACGGAGGGGGAGAAAGAGAATCGCGTGTAAGTGCACAGCTTACCGCTGTCGATACCCAAGGAGTGGTGAATGTGCCTACCCTACAGTACATAGCTGCTCAAAACACCGATGGTACTGATAACATAACGCCTTATTGCGAATATATAGTTTTACCTTAAGATGATGAAAATAAAACACATATTACCCTATATATCAATGCTATTAGTAACTATAGCTTGCCAAAAAGGTGAAGGAGAAACCGTAGAGACGGCTAATATACTACGCCCTCAAGCTGACATACCCTACAGTTTCAGCCGAAATGGGCAATCGAGTGTTGATGAGCATACCGTCAGCCTATTGCGAGAGCCTTTAGAAGTGATAGAAAGACGCTTATTAGCAGGTAGTATTTCAGAGTTTACTTATGCCGAAATACTGCGCTATTACACCGAAGGCACTTCATACGTAAAACCTGCCGACGAAGTAGCGTCTTCACCTTTAGCCGCTACCACTCAAGTAAGAGAAGATATCCGAAATCTTTTTCTCTCAGCCAAAAGTATTCCGCTACGCGAAGCCCAACAAGGCATTTCAGGCGATGCAGGCAGAAGAATAGGTGAGGCAGAACGTGTATATGTAGATGAGAAAGGTATTGCCCCTGCGCAGGTGTTTATTCGTGCTATTGATGGGGCTCTCTACTTAGATAAAATACTCTTGTTTCACTTAGACGAACGCTTTTTCTCTGACGCTACCCTGCGTCGCGAACACCAAAATGTAGTCTTGCCAGCTGGCGAAAATTATACCGAACTTGAGCACCACTGGGATTTAGCTTATGGCTACTTCTTGCATCTGCAATCGCTTACCCAATCTGATGGGGTAGCTGCCTTAGTTGGCGCACAGCGCAAAATCAGCAATGCCTTTGTACAGGGGCGCATAGAACTAGGGCGCTATCGCTATGAGGCACTCTATGAGCAGCTGCGTATTATTCGCAAAGAACTCTCGAGAGTGATTGCCATTCGCACTATTCACACTCTTACAGGGGTAAACACTCTTGCCAATTACACCGAATCGCCTAAGCAGGCTTTTAAATACCTATCGCAGGGCTATGGCTTTATATACGCTTTGCAATTCACCCGCAAACCCGATGGCTCTCTTTACTTCACTTACGATGAAGTAAAAGCCTTACAAAACCAACTCATAGCGGGTAGTGGTTTATGGAATAGGTCTCGTTTGTTAGCTCCTGCCCAGACTGTAGGTTCACTTAAAAACATCGCACAACAAATAGCAGAACGTTACGAATTATGATGAAAAACATACTCTTATGCCTCTTTGCAATAGCACTATGCGCCTGCGAAGACAAAAATGACAGCTCTACGCCTATCAAAGTAGGCACAGATAGCGCTTCGCTTACCGAGCTAACATTGCACCCACAAAGCAGGCACGACCTCTTGCTATCAGGGGGCAACCATAAATATACGGTAAATGTTGCTAATAGCCGTTTGGCAAGCGCTTCTATCAGTCAGGATACACTAAAGATAACAAGTTATCAGGAGCAAGGGACTACCTTTGCTATTATCCACTCTCACGACCAGAGCGCACGCTTAGAAATTAGGGTAATACCTAACGAGCTTAACTTTACAGCCGAAGAAGTAACCCTTGCCCCTACTGACATCAATAAGACGATACGCTTGGGGGGTGGCGATATAGTGAGCCTTACCACTACTGACCCCGATGAGGTGATGAAAGCTACTTGGCAAGGCAGTAATGGCATCGTAGAAATTAGAGGGAAAGCTGAAGGAGTAGCAACCCTGACCGCTACCTCAGCCGGACTCGCCCCAAAAGAACTTAGGGTAAGGGTACGCTGCATAGACGAGAAAGGCTTTCTCAACCAATTAGGGGTATACCACAATACCAGCAGGTCGCTAAGCCAAGCTATCAACCCAGCGCGTATTGTTAAAGACCCTACCACAGGCACTTTCTTTTCAGGGCGTGCTAACGTTAATGCCCTTAATAATTGGTATTATAAAGTCCCCCCTATTGAGCGCCCTGTAGAAGGCACTCGTATCAACCTGCGTATTGAGTACAAAAGGTTCGGAGGGGTAGCTACTCGCGAAAACCTTAAGTTTTATGTAGAAGAAGTCCGCACTGCTACCCAAGAAGTAGTCTTGCGCGGTAAAACCCTGAAAATAGTAGTACCTTATTACAATTAGTAATTAATTTTAATTTATATATTTTTTATGAAAAACCTCAGATTTTTAACCGTAGGGCTTGCTTTGATAGCCCTCCTTTTTACAGCTTGTAAAAAAGATGACAATGGTGCTAACGAACAAGCTCCTAAACAACTTACCTTAGAGAAATCGGCAGTAACCGTAAAACTAACTGAAAGCGCTATAGTGCGTATCACTTCAGGCAATGGCGACTATAAAGTAGAGAGTGCTGATAAAAGCATTGCTACTGCTGCTATTGAGCAAACCAATGTGAAAATAACCGCTGTTGCAGAAGGACAAACTACCCTAACAGTAGCTGATGTTAAAGGACAAAAAGCTACCATAGCAGTAACTATTGAAAGTAACATTGACCCTAGTGAAAGACTTTCTGTAGAAAATAAGGAGTTAAACCTTGTAAATGGAGAAGATAAAGTAAATAGAATTTTAAATGCTAAAAACAAAGGTACACGTCTTTCTTTTACTATCACTCCTGCAGGTAGCGTTACCGTAACAGTAGAAGACCGCATTGTAAACGGCACTCCAGAGGGTGAAAACCTACGTATAAAAGCCCTTACTGTAGGTACTGCACAAGTATCTGTAAAAGATAATGCTGATAACCAGACTACTACTTTCAAAGTAATCGTTAGTGCTGCCGAACTGACAGTAGCTAAAACTGACGCAGAAGTAGAAGCTGAAGCAACTACTGAAATCCGTATTAACACCGGAAACTCTGATTATACTGTTACTTCTTCAGCAGCAACTATAGCTACAGCCGAAGTAAAAGACGGCACTCGGATTAATCACTTAGATACTCCTCACAAAGCTATCTTCATCAAAGGATTAGCTGCTGGTACGGCTACTATCACCCTAAAAGATAGTCAAAACAAAACTATAGCTATCGCTGTAACAGTAAAAGCTAAAAACGATATTTTTGAAGTAGATGGCAATGGTGTAGTAACACTAAAAGCAAATGCTATCGCTAAAGGAGCAATCACTATCCCAACAAATGCTACAGCAGTAGAACAAGGTCTTTTTAGATCGAATTTAGCTGTTACTTCTGTAAATTTTAGTAATGTTATTAAAATAGGAGCAAGTGCTTGCTTTGGTACTACTAATCTTACATCAGTTACCTTAAACAAAGTAGAAGAAATAGAGGTGATGGCTTTTATAAATTCAGGACTTACAGAACTTACTTTACCTGCTACCATAAAAACTATAGCACGTATGGCGTTTATGAACTGCAAAGGACTAACAAAAGTAACTGTGAAAGCTACAACTCCCCCTACTGTACAAGCTAATACTTTTAATGGCATTAATGCTAATGCAGTGCTTTATGTGCCTAAAGGGAAAAAGGCTGACTATGAAGCGCAAGCAAACTGGAAAAGCAAATTCAAAGAAATTAGAGAACTCAATTAATTTGAGTTTAATATAATAACATCATCAACTTTGCCAGATATTATAGCTTATGATGCTATAATTTCTGGCAAAGTTCTTTTTTATGCATACCTTAGTATATTTTTCTAGTTTTTACTCATTTATTAAACGGTTACACTTCGTTTATCTTTTGCTAATCCTTCGCTGATCCTTCGCTCATTGTATAGTGTAGGTATAGTCAAGATAAAGGGAAGCCGTAAGAGAAAAATTTGCTACTCCCTCTAATTTGCTAATTTGCTAATTCTTCACTACCTTTGCTTTTTATGTTAAGATGCTTGATTTTGTAAAAGAGGCTTTTAGATTGTTAGTTTCTCTATAAAGCTGCCGATAAAAACTTAGAAGTATTTGGTGCCAAAGGACACCAGTAGCATCTGAAAAACTAAACGACTATGGAAATCCAAGATTTATTAGGGCGACCTATCCATTCTCCGGAAATAAAAGATTTTTTTGCGCAATATCATTTGCCACAAAAACCTAATCCTGAATATGATGCTTATGGCAACTTATTTTGGGTACGAGTTAATAATGAAGAAAATACCATTCGCTGCCTATTTACGGGTTATGTGAGGTATGCTCCCGCTTATGGAGAGCCTATTGGCAATTATAACAAGGAAAAAGACCAACTCATTTTGCACGAAATCACCATTTATCCACTAGCAACCCCCAATGGTAAAATTCCTGAAATAGCATTGCCTTTTGGTTTAAACATTGGTGATGATAAAAAGACTATCGAACAGAAGATAGGCAAGAAACTCACCGGTAAAAGAATAGCTAATGATGGAGGTTCTTTTTACGAGCCTTTCTTTGATGAATTTCGCTTATTATTAGCTTTGGACTCTAAGGAACAATTGCGCTGGCTAACGCTATTCAAATTAGAGCTATATGAAAAGGAACGCATCCGCCTTAAAGCCCTCCTCAAATCGCAAAACAAGAACATAGACCCTAATCGTATTCCTGAAATCCAAGCTTTTCTCTCTGAAACGCCTATTGCTCAGTGGCGCCAACGTATGGCAGAGGGTGATGATATGTTTTCAGAAGAAAGCATTACCGCTGTAGAAACAGCCCTTACGGAATATGTGCAAACGCTTTGTGAAGCAATACAAAAGAAAAATGCGACTACTGTTTATAACTCTATGGGTAAATTAGTAAAGAAAATCAATAAAACCAATGATAAATATGGACTCATAGAGACTATGGAGCGCGAGGAGCTTTGCGATTGGCTTAATACACTCATACGCAAAACGGGATTGGAATTAGAAGATAATGTAGATATCACCGATGAATACCGCGAGTGGTAAAAAAATATAGTAACAATGAAAAAATCATTAGAAAAACTTTAATAATTAATTAGCAAATTAGAGAATTAGCAAATTAGTAAATTGATGTATTATGGCAATAGATGGCGTAAAAATCATAGATAGCGATAGTGGCTACGACATTTATGACAACATCACCGAGCGTTATAAAGATGGTGAGGATATAGAAAAAATCAGACAGGATTGGCTCAATGAGGAAGCTAATTTTTGTATTGATGAACTTTTTGCAGAAATCTACTGGACGGTTTTTGCGTATTCCCTTTGTAAAATAGGCTATCCAAAAGATGAAGTGCGCACCAAAGCCTTGCAACTCATCGAACAAGGAGCAACACCGCTCTGGAATGAGATAGACAGCAATGCCCAAAAACAACGACAGAAAGCACTCGACAAGCTCAAACTACAATTGCAAGAGGACAACCCCAAGCCTCTTGTGAAACCTGCCCTAAAGAAACCTAAAACACCTTATTTTGAAGTAGGAGATGTGTTGGCAGTAACCATTGGTGAACGTTATGGCATCTGTTTTGTGTCAGCTGTAGAGGTTACTCCCCGAAAAATAGAGTATCATCTTGCTCCTACTCGATATTTAGCCCCTACTTATCCTACAATGACCGACTTTCTGCAAAGCGAACTCGCCTGTGGGAAAAACAATCAAGATTTCGCCCTCAAAACCGATTGCTGGTTCAACCATAAAGATTTAGGAGTGATACTGCCTTCCCTTAAAAAAATAGGGACAGTACAGTTGAAACCCTATAGTTTATGGATACTCTCACCCGCTCATAGCATAGAGGATATCTATGAAAAAATCATAGAAGACAAAAAATACTTTGGAGGAAAACTCAAGAAAGTAGAGGAACTCGTTGAAAAAGTAATAGAAGAAAACTTTTTAAAACACACACTATGAAAAACACACTTTGGCTTTATAAAAATCCTTATCAGATAGAGATAAGAGAAAACGAAACACACCCACCACAAGTAGCAGTTTATCTCTATCAGGCAGAAGAGGAGATAAAAAACATAGTCCTCACGGGAGGAGGTAGCGTGAGCAGTCTGTGGGAGAAAAGTGCGCTGTTAGACGGCGATAGGCTGCTCATAGCTTGTGGCAATGAGGTATTTTGTATT
>ERZ773197.2560-NODE-2560-length-11401-cov-2.190728_pt1 | contig 11401 bp, 8 predicted proteins | sample MGYA00580999_ERZ773197 | MGnify/ENA primary metagenome ERZ773197 (study PRJEB29015, sample SAMEA2738166) | human oral metagenome | biome: human oral; feature: human-associated habitat; material: saliva | place: China | collected 2185 ... | reverse complement strand
ACGCACAGATATGCAACTGCTGACCAAAGACCAAGAATCCACCCATAGCTTCCGATAAAAACAACCATGATAATAGAGAAGATTGTTGCTATGGCAACCGGTGAAATAGTATGTGCAAAGAACACCTCAAGTAGCTCGATATCAGCTGTAATAATCGAAATAAGATTTCCTTTTCCGTGACCGTCAAGCTTTGCCGGGCAGAGCCTTCTAAGAGCTATAAATACCTTGTCTCTAATTATTGCGAGTATCTTAAAGGCGATATAGTGATTACATGTCTGCTCCCCATATCTGAGGAATCCTCTAGCAAGTGCCGAAATTCCCATAATAATGAATATAAATGTCAGACTATCTATGTCGCCATTTACATAGTTAACTATTCCAAATCCTCCGAGAATGGTAATAAACGCAGCAGCAAGATGACCAAGAGTTCCTAGTAGTATTCCCAAAAGCATTACATATTTGAGGGGATTAATCATTTTAAGAAGTCTTAACATTACTTTCATATCCTACACCCCTCTCATATTCTCCAGACTTTGCTGGGTTTGCCAAAGCATGCTGTAGGTCCCGTGCATAGTCAAAAGTTCTTCGTGCGTTCCCTCTTCCTTGAGGTGTCCCTTCTCTAAAACAAATATTTTGTCTGAGCTAACGACATTCGCAAGTCTATGAGAAATCATCAAAATACCTTTTGTCTTTGCAAGTTCCTTAATCTGCTCGAGTATAATCTCTTCACTCTCAACGTCTATATTCGATGTTGATTCATCAAAGATATAAAATCTGCTGTCATGTAAAAGTCCTCTTGCAAGAGAAAGCCTCTGCTTCTGCCCTCCTGAGAGGTTTCCTCCGGCCTCTTTAATTTCAAAATCAAGACCATTATCAGCTTCGAAAAAATCCGCTAAATTTGTTTTCTTTAGTACGTCCCAAAGCTCTTCGTCCTTTGCATCAGGCTTTGCCATCAGAAGATTATCCCTAACAGTTCCCTTGAATATATAGCTGCTATGGCTTATATACGTAATATTTTCCATCACTGATTTCTCAGAAACCTCATCAAAATCTGTATTTCCAATAACTATGCTTCCGTTATAGTTTCTACTCCTCTTCATGAGCAGTGATGCCATAGTTGACTTTCCGCTTCCACTTGCACCTACTAGTGAAACCATGCCACGCTCAGCTATTTCAATTGAAACATCATTTAGTACCTTATGGCTCTCATCATATGCAAAGCTTAGATTCTCAACCTTGATTGAGCCGGTCTCCGGAAGATCCAGCGTCTTCTCCTGCGGAACTTCCAAATCAAGTATCTTAAAAATCTTATCAATAGCCGCCATTCCGTTCATAGCGATGTGAAAAAAGCTTCCGAGTTGTCTCATTGGTATAAAAAAGTCAGCTGATAGCAGTATGATTGCTATAGCCTGCTCAAGTCTGATATTTCCGCCCACGAACTGTCTTACAGTCAAGATTATTCCTATAGCTGCTCCGCCATATGCAACAAGATCCATGATTGTTATGGAATTAAGCTGCATTTTTAGAACCTTCATCGTAATCTTTCTGAATTCCTCAGCTTCCTCGTTCATCTTCTTATTCTTATATTCGTCCGCTTGATAAATCTTAAGCGTAGTAAGTCCCTGAAGATTCTCTAAGAAGGTATCTCCAAGTCCTGTGTATTTTCCCCAATACTTTGCCAAAAGTTTCTTTGCAAATGTCTGAACCGCTGCAATCGAAATCGGAATTAGAGGAACGCACAGCAAAAGAACTATCGCGGGCGTAAAGCTCATAAACACTATTACTGCAAACAGTGTAAGCGGGGCAAGCAGCGAGTAAAAAAGCTGCGGAAGATATAGACCAAAATATGTCTCTATCTGCTCAACACCCTCTACCGAAACCTGAACCACCTCAGAAGTTCTCACTTTCTCGTTGTAGCTGCTTCCCAGTGCAAGCATCTTCTCCATTAATTTGTGTCTGAGAACCTGTTTCACCTTTCTTGATGAGAGATAGCTCATCTTGCTGGATGCGATGTTACAAATAACCCTAGTCAAAACAGCAATTACAAGAATTACTATAAGCTTAATAAACTTAGAATCAGTAACATTGCCGTAATATGTATCACTGATAAAATTCGATATCAAAAATATCATAGCAATGTTAGCAATAAGGTTTATCCACTGAAAGAGTATATTTCCATAGATATACTTCTTCCCGTCAGATAATAGCCTAACCAGTCTCTTGTTAATCATAAAATTAATTTCCCTATATTAAGCCATATACACAAATGGCTTTCCATTAACCTCTACTATATCAAGATCTACACCATACAATTTTTTAAGAAGTTCCTCGCTTATAACACTTTCCGGCGAACCCTGTGCTATGTTTTTACCATCCTTGAGTGCTATCACCTCAGTACTGTATCGCATGGCTTGATTCATATCGTGCAATACCATAATTATAGAGATTCCATGTTCTTTGTTCAGATTTTCTATTAGTTTTAATATCTCTATTTGATGTTTTATATCCAAAAAAGTCGTAGGCTCATCAAGGAGCAAGGTATCCGTATCTTGAGCCAATGACATCGCTATCCATGCACGCTGTCTCTGCCCTCCTGAAAGACGTGATAAAAGTTCTCCTTTTATATCATAAACCCCGGTAACAGACATAGCCCAACTTATTTTATCCTCACTATCCTCCTGCTTTGATGGAATACAGAGATTTTCATAAGGGATCCTCCCGTAGCTGACAAGCTTTTCCACCGTTATATCAAAAGGAATTGTATTCTGCTGATGTACTATCGCAAGCTTTTTCGCAAGCGCCCTAAGCTTTATCTTTGAAATATCCTCACCCAGGAACTTTATCTCCCCTTTATCATACTTCAGATTCTTTGTCATCAAATTGAAAAGAGTAGACTTTCCGCATCCGTTTGCCCCTATTATAGTCGTCACCCCGCCCGGTTTAATCGTCAAAGATAAATCGTCAATGACATTATCCTTATCGTAGCTAAAAGACAGGTTCTTTATTTCAAATAGATTATCTGCCATATGTTTTCCCCGTCCTCCTCAGCAATATGATAAAGAAAGGCCCACCGACTACCGACATAATTATGCCCGGACTTATCTCATAAGGCGGTACTAAAGCCCTTCCCAAAGTATCAGCTAAAAGCAAACAAAACGCACCAAGTATTGCACTATAAGGGATTAAAACCTTGTGTTCTCCTCCGACAAGAAGTCTTGCTATATGTGGAACTATCAGCCCAAGAAAGCTTATTGGTCCCATAATTGAGGTGCTTATTGAAACCAGTAGCACCGCAACAGCAGAAATACCTATTCGCATTCTACTAACATTGATTCCCAGAGACCTTACCGTCTTATCCTCGAGTCCGAGCAAGTTGCACGGATTGGCAACTATCAAAGATATAAGGAGTCCCGGCACAGCGTAGATTGCTAAAGTTCTAAAATCCGTCCACGTCTTCATACTTATGTTTGCCGTTACAATGCTTGCGGTAGACGAATAACTTCCACCGGTAAGCGAGTTTATAGCACTTATTAATCCCATAAACATAGCATTTATGGCAATTCCCACAAGTATCAATCTCAGTGGAGAAAGATCGTTTCCTGTCCACGAAAGCATATATATCAAAATGCATGCAACCACTCCACCACAAAATGCCAGTCCCGGGATAAAGAAATACATCTGTGGAAAAAATGCTGTTATCACTACAGCAACAAAGCTTGCTCCTGAGCTTATTCCAAGTATTCCCGGATCAGCCAATGGATTTTTCATAACCACCTGAAGAAGCACGCCCGAAACAGCTACGGCCGCACCTCCTATCATCGCAATAAATATCCTTGGAAACCTCAGATCATATATGGTTGCTACATTCTCATCATATTCTATGAACAATCCCCTAAGCAAAGCCTTAATGCCCACTCTAAGACTTCCCGTATTGACTGCCCAGTAGAATATGCATAAAAGCGCCATGGCTGTAATTATAAATGCTAAAAACTTTCTTGTTCTGCTTATTACCATCAGCTCTCCTAACTCATTAAAATTGTTCCAATCATTGTTTTGATTATTCGTAAAGAAGTTTCCTAAGCTCCTCTAATGCGTCCCTATAGTTGAAATTTGCACTCATATTAAACAGCGTGTTATCAAGATCATGCACCTTACCGTTCTTCACTGCATCAAAATGTTTCCATATGTCATTCTCGGCAAACTCCTTGGCAAACATACTCTTGACATCGTCCGGCATAGCGTGGGATGCTCGCAGAATTATATCAGGATTCTTTGTCTTCATATCCTCGGTATTGACAGTGAGAAAATCCTTGGAATCATCGGTATATACATTTTCCCCTCCTGCAAGCTTAACCAGACTTCCTACATAGCTTTTATCCGTAGCTATTACATAAGAACCCGGTAAGCCCATCAAAACAAGAACCTTAGGGCGTTTCTTTCCCTTGATACTGCTATTGAACTTCTTCATATACTGCTTATGCTCATCTATCAAAGCATTAGCTTCCTTTTCGTGTCCAAACTTATCTCCAAGCTTTTTGATGGAATCAAACATACCGTCAACACTGCTTAGATTTATAAACTCATATTTAAGCTCTGCGTTCTTATACTTCTTTTCAAGTTCGTTCTTAAGGCTTACCGGAGATAGAACATAGTCAGGGTTAAGTGACTTAATCTTCTCTATATCAGGAGACATAGGGCTTCCAATCTTAGGTAGGTCCTTGTATTCATCCGACATTGTAAAACTCGACTCCGGTACAGCAATAAGTTTAATTTTGAGCTTGTTGCAAATTTCAACAGTTGCCGGCGATGTAGCTATAATTTTCTTTTCATCCTTATTGCTGTTTTTTTTGCCTGCATGTTGATCAACGCATGAGCAGAGCGAAAGAGCGATAATTAAAGCAAAAACTAAAGTAAATATTCTCTTGTGCATTACCATACTCCACTATTTCTTTATTATTTTTTTGTATATAACAGTGCCTGCTGCAGCTAAAACAATAACTATAACAAGAGCACCATAGACGACAAACCTCTTGCTTTCACTTTTGCTTTTTCCCGTAGCTTTAGATACTTTGCTGTTCTTCTTATTCTTTGAAGTGTCGCCAGACTTTGTCTTTTTCTTTGCATCCTTCTTTGCCTTGCTCTTTTTATCGTCTTCAGCTTTCTTCTCATCGGTCTTTTTATCCTCAGCCTGCTTTGCTTCTTCCGACTTTGATGCCGTACCTTCACCACCCTGAGAAGAGCGCGCCTGTTCAGCAGATGTGTCGATTGCGCTTACAAAGTCGCCCTGACCGGGTGTAAGACCTGCAGATGTCATAAAAAAAATAACCTCTCTTCCCATAGGTGCTACATATACAGAACATCTTACCGGTGCTCCTGCGTACGGAACTTTAATTCTATAGTCCGCGTAGTTTCCGGCAGATTTCGTATTCACAGCACTCACACCGTAAAAAGCACCTCCTGCCGATGTGCTGAAGCTTATTCTAGAAATGGCGCTCGCATTGTTTATTCTATATGTTGCATATACATTGCCTGATGCATCAATCTCAACAAGCCCTGCACTGCTCACTGTGCTCTGTGCCATACCCTGTCCGAGAGCTTCCTTTTCCTCGCCACCCGAGTCCTCAATTGCTCCGGTTAGAGGGTTTCTATACTGCGGACTTACGCTTGTAGTATATGTACCGGCACTGCTTGCAAAGCTATATCCAAGACCTAAAGCCATCGCCACAATTGCAACAGTCATACAGATTATAATTTTTCTCAAATTTATCGATTTTGACATCCTCTCCTCCAAATTGATTTATAAATTAACAACAAACAGCAGGTTATCGCTAATTGCAACAATCCTGCCGTTTGTTATACATAGCTGTAGCCGAAAATTCTATTTCTCGAACTTTTTCTTAAGTGTCAAAGCTATGAAAGCACTTCCAACAAGTCCTGCTAAAGCAATCGGCATAGTTGTGTTTGCATCTCCTGTATTTGGAGCTTTAGCACCAAAATCGAACTTATCTGCAATTGTGAACTTTGCAAATGCCGAACCGTTTGTAGACACGATTTCTACATTGTGAACACCGCTCGAAAGCTTATTAAGCATCTCAGGTGAAAGTGTAACCTTCGTGCTTCCTGATACAACCTGATAGTCCTTACCCTTTACGAGTTCCTTACCATCAAGAAGAACATTTTTAAATGTGCTTATATCTGCATCGGAAACTATTACCAGCCCGAACTGACTTCCTCTTATCCATGTCTGGTTTAATCCGGATTTGATAGATGGTTTTGCCTGCTCATTAGGCTTATTACCTTGCTCAGGATTAGAAGGATTACTGCCCTGCTCAGGTGTTGAAGGATTAGGATCTACCTTTTTGCCTGAGATAACAACCTTACCGTCAAGCCAAGCATTCATTGCTTTTACATAGATCTTAATCGGGATTTCCGTTTCATTTAGACTGTTTCTTGTAAATGTAAATTGTGAAACGTATTCTCCTTCACCCTTGCTAGCTTTAATCTCCTTGCCATCAACGCTTATCTTGTCAAGCGCCTCTACAATTCCCATCATTCCGGCTTTCTTGAATGAAATAGTATATGTTGCCTTTCCATTCTCTTCAGCAATCTTTACGACAGGATTAAAGGCTTCTGTCATAAGCTTCATATCCGATCCGTTTGGCTTTAGGAATTTACCCTGTGCAATATAGAATTTCTTTGCATTCTGATTTCCAGGATTCTCTGTGCCAGGCTTTGGAGTTTCTGTACCCGGTTTTGGATTCTCTGTGCCAGGCTTTGGAGTTTCTGTGCCTGGTTTTGGGTTCTCTGTGCCAGGCTTTTCAACTGAAGTCTTTTCCCCTGTGAATACTATGTTCATTTCATACGATGAATTCATCATCTTTGAATATACTGTAACAGGGATTTTTCCTTCATCAAGAGTGTTTCTTGTAAATGTGAACACCGATACATATGGATCTTTACCGACTTTTGCTTTGTAATCCTTGCCGTCGACAGTCAACTTCTCAAGTTTTTCTGTTACACCCATCATACCGCTTTCCTTAAATGATACGGTATATGTTGCCTTTCCATCCTTCTCTGCAATCTTCACTTCCGGATTAAACGCCTTTGTAAATACCATTGAGTCGTGTCCGTCAGGGTAAACAAGCTTTGCACTTCTTGTAAACTGCTTGGCTGATGGATCAATCTTATCTTCCTCTTCCGGCTGTGTTGATAAAGCTGCAAATTTTACTCTAAGAGCTTTGATTCTCGCTCCATATCCTGCATCGTCAAGCTTTTTCTTAGATTCTGAGCTAAGACTGCTGTAATCATTTTCCAGCTTATTTAGCGCACTTTCTGAACTCCTGTCCAGCTTCTCCTCAAGCTTTTTGATATCTGCCTTAATCTGCTCAATCAGATTGTTCTCATCAGCTTTTTTAAGCGCGTCACCGATTGCTCTCTTTGCTGCATCACTTGTGTACGTAGCATTTGATATAGCATCAACGTTCTTGTAGTTTGAAGTAGTCTTTCCTATATAGTTATAGAGTCCGCCATTTGGAAGGAATGTATCGAGCCAATAAGGCTTATTTCTTGCAGATAGATTATCGTCAGCTTCGATACTCTTAAGAGTTCCGTTGTCTTCTATCCTGATAATCTTATCTCCGCTCAAATATACGGTTAGGCTTACATTATATCCGTAATTCTCTATAGGAGAGGAGCCTGATACCTTCTTGCAGTTGTTCTTGTAAACGAGATTGAAAATCTCATCCTCAGCCTTTAGAAGCTTCTTATAAACAGCTGTTGTTACAGCCTTCTTTCCATTTGCATCAAGTGCATTATACATCTGTCTTGCAGTCTCAACCGCTTCTTTCTTTTCTGCGGTTATGTCTCCAAGATTCTCAATTGCATCCTTTGTCTTTTCCCCGGCAGTCTTGCTTTTATTATCCTCTTCGACCTGTGATGATGTTTTAAGCTTTTTAATCTTGCTCTCAAAGTTCAGGTAATGCCTTCTGGCATTGGATATCAACTCTTCTGAATTAATCTTTTCCTTAACTTCCTTTATGAGCTTTTCAGCTTCCGCTCTGTCCTTTTCAATGTATTTACTAGCTGGACCGTAGCTGTCAACCTCGGCAAGCAACTCCTGCTTCTGCTCGTCTGTATCAAATGCGCTAAGTATTGTATCTCTAACGCTCTTCGTACTTGTAGTAGCCTGAGAAATGGCATTTACATCTACATCCTTTAGCGTTTCCTTTGTCTTTCCCTTAAAGAGATCAAAACCCTTACCGTTTACAAATCTCTGCCAATATGGCTTACTCTCAGGTGCAAATCTATCTATATTTGACGCTGTATCAATATCCTCAACTGATACGATTTTGCCGTCTGCATCGATTTTTACCTTGATATGAGTATAATAATCACGGTAGGTTCCGTCGTCCTCTACAACAGCTTTATTTCCATATATCGTTTTAGTATTCGAATCCCCATTTGCAAACGCAAATCCCGGGAACATTGATAATACAGTTGTAAACGATAACGAAACTGCTAAAACCTTTGCAATTCTGCTTTTTTTCATAAAGTTCCTCCTTGTTTATCTGTAGCTAACTTGCATTAGTTTTGACTAACGTATTTGGTAAAAGTAATGGGTCAAAATAACCCCTCTCTTAACAATTTAATTCTATATTCCAAACTAAGCAAAATAAAGTCCAATTTTGTTGCACTATTGCTACAAATAACATTCAATTCATCCATCAAAGCTTATGATTCGAACAAATACACATGTTGCATATCTGCTACAAAATTTTGATTTAGCTAAACTATAAGTGTAAAAATAGCAGGACTTTCTGGCATATGCATACATCCAACGCTACAACCAAGTCTTATAGGTAGACTTCCGTGAAGTATCCTGTCCCTGCTCTCTCCCATAGATATAAAATTCATAGCCTCTATAGGGAATGTCACGATATCTCCTTGGCGCTCAGCTTCAACAAAGCTGGTTCCATCAAAATACTTAAAAACGCTTACTTTGCCGTTCATTTTCTTACCTGTAAGCCTTGATTTTCTGCTCATATTCTTAGCCTTAAGACTGATGAGCCCCTCACCCTTCTCCACAGTAAGTATGCAAGGATGATAAAAGCCCTCATTCGCCATGGATATATTAGTATTATTTTTGACAGAGTTTTTGTACATAACAAACTGAAGCTCAAGTGTTGCATCTCCAAGTTTGTGGCAAAGTTTTTTACCTGTAAAATTAGAATAAGAGTCTGTAACTTGCTTTATCCTCATCTTATCCTCTATCTCTTTTATTACAGAAAGCGTATCATTTGTACAATACATAGACAATAAAAAAGCATCTTGCTTTGCTGCAACCGGATTAACCCCTTCCCCCAGCAGATGATTTGCTACAACATCTATCTTATCTGCGTATTCATGTGCGAGCTTCTGCCCACGCTCAGTCAAAATAGGACACCTGTTATTGCTCCTGTCTAAAAGGCCGCAGTTTTCCAGTGACTTCATTGCCCTGCTTACCGCATATTTTTCTTCAGATAATGACTTAGCTAAGCCTGTAACATTGCAGTTCGACTTGGACATTTTAATAAAGCATGTTAAAATGCGCATCTTAAGTATTTCTATATTGTTATGCATTTTACCTCCACATATATCGAACCATCGTTAGTTATGGCTAACTCAATAGTACAAGTATATCATCTGATATTATTTTTTTCAACTTTATTTATTGCCATGTCTGCAAAGTTTTACACGATAGCTATTAGTATATAATATTTTTACCTGTATATAAGCAATTCAAGCTATCATCAATACAAAATCGGCACGGGCAATACAAATCATCCCGTGCCGACGTACACTATGTTGTGTTTATCTTATCTGTAATTTTTCAACTTCAGTCTATAGCTTATCGCAACAACTATGCCGGCTATCGACATGAGCATAAGAACAGTCCATATAGCCACATTGCTCTCATCAGCTGTATTTGGTTTCTTGTTTGCGTTAACAATATTGGCTTTTTCTATCTTATCTTTATTGACCTTCTGTGTTTTATCATTGTTGACAACAGGCACTGCTTTATTTATATTCAGCTCCATCTCTACCTCTCTGTCGTCAAATATTATCATGACGGTATGCTTACCGACATCCAACCTCTGCAGAAAAGCCGCCTTAATATTTATAATCGTACTGCCTGCCCTTGCATCGTAGTCAACTCCCGGTATAAGTACTTCATCGTCAATAATCACACCAACGAAATAATCAAAGCATTTATGATCTGCTATGTTGCGTTTTATTACGATTTCAAAGTCCTTACCGCTATCTTTAAACCACTTTCCGTCTGCACCTGAAACTATGTCATATTTTACAGATATTCTTTTAAAAGTTGCATCTATATTTACATTTGCAGCCGGCATCCTGAAGCTGGTAGCTGTCTCCATAGCTAAGAGATTTGTTCCCTCGTCTTTTACAATTAGAGTCTCGAGTTCATAGCCTTCATCAGGCGTAACCGTTATGTTTACAAGATCTCCCTCTGACAATTCACTGTTCTTGTCAACCGTAATCTTACCGTGTTCAATCGGATTTACTATGGTTACTGTGTAGTGTTTTTCAACTGACTTTTTGAAAGTCGCTGTCACAACAACCTCTGCGTTCGGCATCATAAACTTGTATTCTTCGCCCATATCTATTTCTTCTTCATGCCCGTCAATTACGCAGTTTGCCTTGATAGTATCCAGCTCATAGCCTTCATCAGGAGTAACCGTTAATTTTATAACCGCGCCGGCAACTGCTTTATCATGATTTGAAGTCACAGTTCCGTTTGTTGTCGGATTTATTCTTATCTTATGTTTTTCAAATCCCGGACCTTCTTTGACTGATTCGAAAAGATAAGTCACAAAACATACTCCCATATCCTTATTGACAACAATTGAATTGATCTTGAATTCACCACCTGCATCTATCATCGTATTGCCGTTCATCTTTGCCGTAATTTTTATTTGCTCATCCCATTCGTAATTCGACAAATCCTTCAGCTCAAAAGCCACAGTTGCCTCATATTTGTGCCCTGAAAAAAACGTATATCCATTCTCAATATCACTTTTATAGATATCTTTTCCGTCTGTTATATCACGCCATGTTACATATTTTGTTTTGTTGGCATTGAATTTAGACTCATCCCTCACACTATACGCTGCATCGCTCGGTGCTACAACGTCAGTATCGGGTGTTTCTCCTACGACAGGAGCCTCAAATTCAAGTGCATCAACCTCTGATACGATCTGCTTGTCATCAGCAAAGGTTCTCATCGGCATAAGCGAAACAACCATAACCAGTGACATCAAGACCGCCATCAACTGTCCTTTCATTATCTTTTTCATAATAAAATCCTCCTTATAAATTACATCGCACTAAGAACGGCGCA
>ERZ773197.2555-NODE-2555-length-11409-cov-16.968205_pt1 | contig 11409 bp, 10 predicted proteins | sample MGYA00580999_ERZ773197 | MGnify/ENA primary metagenome ERZ773197 (study PRJEB29015, sample SAMEA2738166) | human oral metagenome | biome: human oral; feature: human-associated habitat; material: saliva | place: China | collected 2185 ... | reverse complement strand
ACGGCAACTCCCTGCGCGCCATCGTCAAGCACCTGGATGAGATCTCCGACGAGGATATCGCCGGCGTGAACATCCCCACCGGTATTCCGCTGGTGTACGAGCTTGATGAAGAGACCCTCAAGCCCATCAAGAAGGGCGGCACCTACCTGGATCCTGAGGCCGAGGCGAAGATCGCCGCGGTCGCTAACCAGGGCAAGTGATCTGAGCGGAGTCCCGGCGTCGCCTTTTCAGGCGATGCCGGGACTTCGTTATATCTGCTGTGGGGTTCTGTTTATTGGCGCCGAGGGGAAGATAGTTGTAGTTCCAGCGCCGATGCTGTTACGACGCTTTAGTCCGGACAAAGTGCGTCAAAGCCTCAACCGGTTCGCAGCATTTGTGCCTTTGCCTCCGCATCCAGACGCACTTTGTCCGGTTGAGTGGAGATTTGGGCGCGCTAGGGTGCGATCGCAAGTGTGGGCCATTTGAGCAGCTGCTGTACGGGGCGGTTTGGGTCTGTTTGGGATGAAACTGTGCCGGTGACTACGACTTTGTCCGACGACATGAGGGCTTAGGCTGAGGCACGCACGTTGATTCCAACCTTGGGTCACTTTGTGGCCGTACGAGCGGTTTGGTTTCTGACCTAAAGTGTCGTGATTACGTATCCACAGTGTTGTGTTTGCGCTGAGTTATCCACAGATTGCGTAACTGTTTCGCCCGTTGAAGTCGCAGCACGCATCCTTGTTTATAGATGGACAGTGTTTATCGGGTGCAGGTTCGAAAAAGGAGGGTGCGATGAAGATCGATATTGAGCCACGTCTCATCTCCTCGATTATTCGGAGTGTGTCCCAGGCGATGCTCTACTCGTCCAGAAGTAACAGACGCGTTCTTGCCAATCGCTGTCGATTCGGTGAAATTGTTCGGATTATCAGAGGAAGTTATCTTCCCTCATCTGTCCTCCGATCGGCTTGTCATCAAGGGCTGGTGAATGGTCAATTCGTGGTCCTGGTCGCACGAGCTCTGGCGGCGATCCACCGACGCCCCTATCTCGTGCTTGATTCTCGTCCGTCACTCTTTATCTATGGCTACACGCACGACTTTGCCCTCGCTCCGGATTTGTGTCACGGCAAAGATCACAGCCTTCGTCCGCTGCATTTCCCAGCAGTAGTTCTCGATCAGCACGTCGTCGCAGCTGCGATCAGCGTCCGCCCGCGTCATTGTGATGGGCGAGCGGGTCTTAAAGTTGTTGAAGGACTAAATTTCTTGGATCAAGAGTCTCTCCTCATCCGCTGCGTGACGCGTGCACCTCGCCACGTTCACTTGGCTGATCTTTTTGCCCAGATCAACATGATTTTTGCGGCCATCGTAAACTTCAATCGTTTCAGGCAAGGGGTTTCTCGCGCCCGGGAACGCTCAGTTCGAGAGAATCTTCAACTCATTCATGCGAGCCTTGCCCGCAATATTCGTAACGCCGCCAAGCTTCGATCATTGATCCCCAGACTTGATGCAGGCTGCGAATCTCCCGGCGAATCTCGTCTCCTGTTCATTTTGCAATCTGCCAGGGCTCCCCAAATACAGACCCAGTATGAAGTCATTGCTGTCGGTCGGCAGTGTTTCGTCGATATTGCTTTTCCGAGGCACAAAATCGCATACGAATTTGATGGCCGCCAGAAATATGGGGATACCGTCGATCAGGTTCATTCGGTGATTGAAGATGAGCAAGATCGCCAGCGTCGTCTCGAGGCCGAGGGATGGAAAGTTGTTCGTCTGCGGTGGAGTGCGTTGGCCGAACCGTCCCTTGTTTTGAGACAGCTTTCCGAGATTCTTCTCTGGGGAGTGAGGCGAGGGAAATGGGAAGGAAGAGTGCAGCTAGGTTTGAAGTTTCGATAACTGCTGGCCGCGGGAGAACTGTTACCTTCCCGCGTAAAGACTTCAGGCAGCAAAGCTCTGTGAATCCTCAGGAAAAAGCGAGTTCTCGTCCCGGGCGCACAAAGGGCACGAACTGATAGAATATAAACCGCAGTTCAGCTGGAGTGCAGGAGTTTCTTCTATGTCATTTGAGATCGGTCAGACCGTTGTTTACCCTCACCACGGTGCCGCCAAGATTGAGGAAATCTCCACCCGCATGATTCGCGGAGAAGAGAAGATCTACCTAACTCTTCGCGTGAGCCAGGGAGATCTTACTATTCAGGTTCCCGCCGAAAACGTTGATCTTGTTGGGGTTCGTGACGTTGTGGACGAAGACGGGCTTGAAACCGTTCTCTCGGTTCTTCGCGCACCCTATATTGAGGAACCGACGAACTGGTCTCGTCGTTTCAAGGCAAACCAAGAGAAGATTGCGACCGGTGACATTGTGAAGGTCGCCGAGGTTGTCCGCGATCTTACTCGTCGCGATGATCAAAAGAAGCTCTCGACGGGTGAGAAGCGCATGCTGACGAAGGCGCGCCAGATCCTCAGTTCAGAACTTGCTCTTGCCCGCGGCATCGATAAGTCCGCTGCTGCTGCTCGACTCGATGAGGTCCTTGCCGAGGGATACGACGCTTCCCTCGCCATCGCGGACGACCTCCCGGAAGACGATTCGGAAGAGTGACACAGACTCATTCCGATCGAGTTTTTGCGGTAATCACTGCCGCAGGATCGGGTAGTCGGCTGGGCTCGGATCGCCCCAAAGCCTTGGTCGATCTTGAGGGTATGTCTCTTGTCGAGCGTGCTCTGCGTAATCTCCACGCGGGTGGCGTTGGCTTTTCGATCATTACGGCCCCTCCCGCTCACCTTGACGAATTCAACGAGGCACTTTCCTCGCCGGAATTACGTGCAATCTCGCGTGTTGTCCCCGGTTCTCCTCTATCGCGTCAAGCCTCTGTTGCGGCAGGCTTGGACGCGCTTGCAGAAATCTTGGGGGAAGAGGACGCTGCCCGAAAGTGCGCCATTTCTGTATCGGATCCCACGGCCTCGGCAGTGGGGGAGGACACGCCGGTGCTGATTCACGACGCTGCGCGCCCCCTGGTGTCTGCGCAGTTGGTTCGGCGGGTCATCGAAGCCCTCCGATCCGGTGAGAAGGCTGTCATTCCGGGGCTTCCGGTTGCCGATACCTTGAAGAGTTTCCGCCTGATTGACGAGGCCTCGGCGGGGGAATCCTCGAGCGCGCGCTATGTCGATGCGACCGTTGATCGTAGTGGACTGGTTGCTGTCCAAACTCCTCAGGGATTTCCGTGGTCGGTGATTCGGGAACTGCATAGGGGTGCCGCGTCCTTTGGAAACAGTGAGGAAACAGCGCTTACTGATGATGCCGGCTTGGCGCAGAGCGCGGGGATTCCCGTTCGGATCGTCCAGGGTGAGGGGCGTGCACTCAAGATCACGACCCCAATCGATCTGGTTTTTGCTCGCGCGATCCTGGCCGAGGGCGCTCAAGCTTGACGACCATCACATCTATTTTTTCTTTTTCTGAACTGTGCCGTGCTAGGTTCACATGTAGGCCTAAGGTCGTAGGCGCATAAGGAGTGAATATGAGTGACACGACGACCCCCCAGTCGATGAACGCTTCGTCGAAGAAGAAGTCATCGATCCTGACGAAGCCCGTCATTGAATGGGCGATGTGGGACTGGGGATCGGCAGCGTTCAACGCAGTTGCAACGACTTTCGTCTTTTCGGTGTACCTGACACACGATGGCACTTTCACTGACAAGGGAACTGCCAGTGATTACCTCTCGTGGGGTCTTTTCGCTGCGGGAATCATCATCGCACTCCTGGCCCCGATTACCGGACAGAGGGCAGACCGCCGTGGAAAAGGTGGCGTCGCGCTCTCGATCTTCACTGTTCTTGTGGTGATCTGCCTGGCGTTGATGTTCTTCGTTGCGCCGCAGGGACCCCTGGGGCCGCGTGGGGGATTGCTGTTGGGCATCGGCCTGCTTGGTGTGGGAAATATTTTCTTCGAGTTCGCCTCGGTGAACTACAACGCGATGCTGAACCACCTGTCAACGAAGGACAACATGGGCCGTATTTCGGGCCTTGGATGGGGTTCGGGTTACGTTGGTGGAATTGTTCTGCTCCTTATTCTGTACGTCGGCCTCATTAACCCCGAGGTCGGTTGGTTTGGAATCACCCACGAGAATGGGCTGAATATTCGAGTGTCGATGGTCATTGCCGCGCTGTGGATGCTGCTGTCCTCTTTGCCGTTGATGCTCCACCCGGTTAAGCCCAAGCACATTGACGAAAAGCACGGCGAGCACGAGACCCTATGGGATTCCTACCGCAAGCTGGGAAGTACGGTGAAGTCCCTGGCTAAGGACACTCCGCACACCCTGTTCTTCCTGATCGCTTCGGCGGTCTTCCGTGACGGGCTCGCTGGTGTTTTCACCTTCGGCGCGATCTTGGCGGGTACCGCTTTCGGCTTCACATCGGGTGAAGTAATTATCTTCGCGATCGCCGCGAATATCGTTGCAGGAATTGCCACAATTGCGATGGGCACCTTGGATGACGTCATTGGTCCGAAGCAGCTTATTGTGCTGTCACTGAGCTGCATGGTGGTTGCGGGAATGAGCGTCTTCTTCCTGCACAACGGCGGAAAGATCATTTTCTGGACTTTTGGTTTGGCGCTGTGCGTTTTCGTCGGGCCGACTCAGTCTGCATCTCGGTCTTTCCTAGGACGTATGATTCCCGAAGGTCGTGAAGGCGAGGTCTTCGGGCTCTACGCGACGACAGGACGAGCAGTGTCCTTCTTGGCCCCCGCGATGTACGCGGTGTTCTTGAACCTTGGCCGCAGGTGGACGCCGGCTGGCCAGGACTACACCTACTGGGGAATTCTGGGCATCATTTTGATCTTGGCTCTGGGCTTGATCCTGACGCTCTTCGTTCACCCGGCGAAGGCGCGGCTCGATAGCCTGCAGTAGCTTGGGGCGGTAGCCTCGACTGGGCCAAAGTTGCCTGGCCTGCAGTAACCGGCGGGGGCTTGGGGCATCCGCATAGCCCCTACGCGCGCCATGGTCGTTGATAAGGTGGCCGTTACTGCGAAGAGTCCGTGGTCCTTGCGCCTTCGTGCGACCCCTTAGGCGCTCGTACGCCCCTACGCGGGGAAAATCAATGCTGTTGCGCTTGCTGCGATTCCTTCCCCCCTTCCGGTGAAACCGAGGCCGTCAGTCGTTGTAGCTGAAACTGACACTGGAGCCCCCAGAATCTGGCTCATCTTTTCTGAGGCTTCGGGTAGTCGCTTCATCATTCGCGGCCGTTTTGCGATGACCTGGACGGTGACGTTTCCAATCGTCCATCCGGCTTCGCAGAGCATTCGCCTAACTTCCGCGAGGAACGCTTGCCCAGAGGCGCCCGACCATTCTGGGCGATCCGTTCCGAAGTTCGTTCCCAGATCTCCGAGGCCGGCAGCAGCGAGAAGCGCGTCGCAGGCCGCGTGGGCAGCGGCATCCCCATCAGAGTGCCCTTCAAGAGGGGTTTCCCCCGGCCATTCCAGGCAGGCAAGCATCAGCGTTTTCCCGTCATGGGGCGAAACGGATGAAGCAAAGGCGTGGACGTCGATTGCGTGTCCGACACGAAAAGGGGAAGACATTTCACTCATGCCAGTAGCCTAAATGTCCTCGCCGGCATTTGCGTACAGTTTTTCTCAACTCAGGCAAAGCGTCTCAGATGAATCGATTCACCCCGCTGCCTGCCTGTGCTCACGGTAGGGTGAGACCGTGCGTTACATTTCGACCAGAGACACCAAGGCCACTTCCGCGCCCTTCTGCGATATTTTGCTCGCTGGACTTGCGCCTGATGGCGGCCTGTACCTGCCCGAAAGCTACCCATCGCTCAGCAGTAATCAGTTGAGCGAGTGGCAGACACTGCTCAAAGAACGCGGTTACGCCGCCCTTGCAGCTCGAGTTCTTGAGCTGTTTATCGACGATATTCCCCGCTCAGATATTGAAGCCATCTGCGCTCGTGCGTACCGCACCCCGGTCTTTTCCGACCCTGAAATTGTCCCCGTAACCTGCCTGAGTGAAGAAGAAAACCTCTGGCTTGCGCACCTGTCCAACGGCCCCACTGCCGCATTCAAGGACATGGCCATGCAGCTGCTCGGCGAGCTTTTCGAGTATGAACTTGAGCGCCGCGGAGATTGGCTCACCATCGTCGGTGCGACCTCGGGTGATACGGGAAGCGCCGCCGAGTACGCCCTCCGCGGGCGCAAGGGCCTGAGCGTTGTCATGTTGACGCCCGCCGGTCGCATGACACCTTTCCAACGCGCACAAATGTTCTCTCTCCTTGATGAGAACATCGTTAACGTGGCTGTTGATGGAGTTTTCGACGACTGCCAGGATCTTGTTAAAGCCGTCAACATCGATGCCGACTTCAAACAGCAGTGGCATGTCGGTGCCGTCAACTCCATCAACTGGGCACGCCTGTTGGCCCAGGTTGTCTACTACATTGCGACATGGTTGCGTCTGAGTGAGCACCTTGGTGAAGACGTGCGCGTGAACGTGTGCGTTCCCTCCGGCAACTTCGGCAATATCTGTGCGGCGCATATTGCCCGCCAAATGGGGCTTCCCCTGGAATCTCTGGTCGTTGCGACAAACGAAAATAACGTTCTTGAGGAGTTCTTCCGAACGGGCGTCTACCGGGTTCGAAGCAGTGAAGATACTCTTGCGACTTCCTCGCCTTCGATGGATATCTCGAAGGCTTCGAACTTTGAACGATTCATCTTCGATCTTGTGGGCCGAGATGCCGCCCGCACGCGCGATCTATTCAACCAAGTTGCCACTCAGGGGTATTTCGATCTTTCTCAAACCGAAGAATTCGCAAAACTTCAGCAGAACTTCGGCTTTCGCGCGGCCTCGTCCACGCACGCAGAGCGCCTCGCCCAAATCCGCCGCACCTGGGAGGAATCGCACTACCTCTTGGATCCACACACCGCCGACGGTGTGCAGGTTGCCCGCCAGGTCGCTGGGCAGCTGAACGGCCCCGTCGTCGTGATGGAGACTGCGCTTCCCGTGAAGTTTGAGGAAACGATTGCCGAGGCCGTGGGCTTTGTTCCTCCGGTCCCGCTGCGTTTTGCGGATATTGAGGGGCACGAACAGAAGGTCGTTGCATTGCCTCGCGATGTTGATGCTCTTAAGGAACTGATTCGCACGCGCGTGCAGCCGGGAAGGTAATTTCTCGGCGTTTACACGGTCCCGGGAACTGAACTGGTCTCCAGATGCAGGTAGCACCGTTTACCATGAGAGCATGAGCCTTCATCTGTACGATTCGAAAACTGCACGCCTCCAGCCGCTGGAACCGGTGATTCCTGGACACGTGGGAATCTACCTGTGTGGTGCGACTGTTCAGGGGTCCCCTCACGTCGGTCACTTGCGCTCGGCGGTTGCTTTCGATTCACTGATCCGCTGGCTCAAGCGCGCAGGTCTGGAAGTGACCTACATTCGCAATGTCACTGATATCGACGACAAGATCCTGAATAAGTCTGCCCAGGCCGGGGTTCCGTGGTGGGCGTGGGCACAGCGCTTCGAACGCGAGTTCACCGCCGCATACAAAAAGCTTGGCGTTCTAGAACCTACCTACGAACCTCGCGCGACGGGTCATATTCCCGAACAAATTGCGCTGGTGCAGCGGCTCATTGACCGCGGCCACGCATACAGCGATGGCGCGGGAAACGTGTACTTCAGCGTGAGTTCTCAGGAAGACTACGGTTCCCTCACTCACCAACGACTGGAAGATATGCGAACGACGGAAGACGAATCGCAGATCGATTCGGCAACCGAGGCGGGGAAGAAGGACCCGCGCGACTTCGCGCTTTGGAAGGCTGCAAAGCCCGAAGAACCAGCCACGGCCTCGTGGGATTCCCCTTGGGGGAAGGGACGTCCGGGCTGGCACCTCGAATGCTCGGCTATGTCGTACCGCTACTTGGGCGAGGCTTTCGATATTCACGGCGGCGGAATCGACCTGCGCTTCCCTCACCACGAAAACGAGCAGGCCCAGTCTCACGGAGCCGGCTGGGACTTCGCGCGCCTGTGGGTCCACAACGCATGGGTGACCACCAAGGGCGAAAAAATGTCGAAGTCCTTGGGAAATGTGCTCTCGATCGACACCCTCACCGAGGATTTCCCAGCAGCTGCGGTGCGTTGGGCTCTCTCGACCGTGCACTACCGCAGCGCTATCGAGTGGGGGCCGGATACCCTCCCGGATGCAAACGCAGCATGGGAAAAGTTCTCGACTTTTGTCACTCGCTCGATCGAGGCCGTCGGTGAAGCAAGCCCGGAGGAGCTGTTCTTGAGCCCCGAAGAACTCCCCGAAGCCTTCACTCAGGCAATGAATGACGACCTCAATGTTGCGGGCGCCCTTGCCGCAGTCCACGAACAGCTCAAGCTGGGCAATATTGCCCTGGCAGATGGTGATGTTCAGGCCATTAAACGCCAGCAAATCCTGGTTCGCTCCATGCTTGATGTGCTCGGTTTGGACCCGGCCTCGCCGCAGTGGGCACACGCAGGCGCGGGTGCGTCGGCCTCGGGAAACACCGGGGATGACCCGCAAAAGCATGCGCTTGACGTGCTGGTTGGTGCTCTCCTCGAGCAGCGTGCCCAGGCGCGCGCCGACAAAGACTGGGCAACAGCTGACCAGATTCGTGATCGCCTCGCAGAAGCGGGAGTCCAGGTCGCCGACGGGAAAGATGGAGCAACCTGGAGCATCGGATAGTCCGCGCACATCAAAGATGGCGGGAAGCACGTGGAGTGTAAATTAGCCCACGCGCGCCCTCGCCGCCCCGATGTGTCTCGACACCGTATGCTTGTGTCAGTTCACGACGAAACAAGGAGACACGATGGCTGGAAATGACGGACGTCGCGGTGCCGTAAGAAAACCGGGTTCGAAGAAGGGCCCAAAGGTCGGCACTGGCGGTCACTCGCGCCGTCGCCTTGAAGGTAAAGGACCGACCCCCAAGGCCGAAGACCGCACCTACCACCCAGCATTTAAGCGCAAGAAAGCCCGTGAAGCTCGCGAGGCCCAGGAAGCCGCCATTGCACGCGCTCGCGCCAAGTCCTCGATCAAGATCGCTGAGGGTCATGAACTCATCGCCGGCCGCAATCCGGTTGCCGAGGCCGCGCGTGCGGGAGTGCCGATCGAACGTGTTTTCGTCCTCGATAACGTGAAGGACGATCGCGTTGAGGAAGTTGTCCGCCTGGCCTCGGGAATGGGAGCGCCGGTTTACGAGGTCACGCGCCGCGACCTAGACGTCGCAACTGACGGTGCGGTCCACCAGGGTGTCGCCATTGAAGTGCGCGGATACGAATACCGCGACGTTGAGGATCTTATTGCGGAGTCTTTGCAGCAGCTGGGTATTCCACTTTTGGTAGCCCTTGATCAGGTTACCGACCCGCATAACCTTGGCGCTGTCTTGCGGAGTTCTGGTGCTTTTGGCGCGGACGGGGTGATTATCCCCGAGCGCCGCAGTGCAGGCGTGAACACCACTGCATGGAAGGTTTCAGCTGGAGCTGCGGCGCGCGTGCCTGTTGCGCGTGCGACAAACCTTGTGCGTGCACTCGAAGACTGCAAGAATGCCGGTTTCTTCGTTGTCGGCCTCGATGGCGGCGGCGACACTGAACTGCGCGATCTCAAGCTTGCCGATGGCCCGCTGGTCGTCGTCACCGGCGCCGAAGGAAGTGGCCTGTCTCGTCTGGTTCGTCAGACCTGCGATCAGATCGTGTCGATCCCGATTGCTTCCTCGGTGGAATCACTCAACGCAGCGGTCGCCACGGGAATTGCCCTCTATGAGGTCGATTCGCTTCGTCGCGCCCGCGCAGAAAAGTAGCGAAAGTAGCGCTCATTGCGAATAATGCCCCCTGCCTGTGCAGGGGGCATTTCCTTAAATCTTGCCTTTGCGGCGGCGCTTGACATCTCTGCGGATGCAGTAGATATTTTGCGTCTCTAGAAAATGGTCTTTCGGCAGGTCATCGGCATAGAAATAGGTCGCGCCCCCACGCAAGAGACCAGTGCTTTGGTATTCCTCTTCGAATTGGTGCAGTGTCACGTACAGAACATCGTTCAGGATCGAGCTATTTTGCGCGATGATGTCGCTTGGAGTGCAGTAAAGCTCTGTAAAGAACTCGCCCTCTGTGGATGCGCGGCGGGCGGCAATCACCAATCGGTTCATCCCGAGCATCGAGCGCTTGAGCTTTTGTGGGAACAAACGTGGCATGAAGTTCACCCAATCATCAGTAACTCCAGACCACAGCCACTCTTTGAAGTCCGAGCCGATGATGATCTCCGTACCCGTCCAGCCGTGAAGGGCAAGCTCCTCCCTATAGCCGGGAGTTTCGCCGCGCGCACCAAAGCGATTCCAAAAATCAAGACAGCGTCCCACAGCGTGCTCGGGTGATTCATTGACCGGGTACATCGCTGAATAGCGGGCGACCGACGTTGTAAGAAAACCGGGATGCTCATTGGGATCTCGGCGTTTAATGAAACCCATCGTTCACTCCTTAGCTCAGGGACGTGCTTCGGCACCTTATTGTGTCTTTTAGTGTGGGCGCAAATCAAAGCGAGACAAGGCCCAAATCGTGACTGGGTAGCATCACAATCACGTACTGAAAACTTTCAGATTCAAAATGCTAGAATCCGCCCATGAGTTCAATTGGTCTAATCATCATCGGTTTGGTCATTCTTGTCGGCATCATCGGTGCCGTTGTTCAAGTTTGGCCATCTTCACCTTTCATTGGTGGAGCAATCTTTGTGTGGGCGTGGATGACGGGAACGGGAATTGCCTGGACTGTTTTCGCGATCGCTGCGGTTCTTCTGGGAGTTGCTGCGATTCTCAAATATATGATCCCCGCGCGACAGATCGCCAACGCAGGAATCCCCAAGTCAACACTGGTCTGGGGTGGTTTCGGTGGCCTCGTGGGATGGTTCCTCTCTGCGCTGACGGGACTTGTGGCGGCTTTCCCCTTCGGATTGCTCATCGGAATGGCCGCGGCGACCTACATTGCTGAGTACCTTCGTGCCACGGATAAGCAGACAGCAACGGCCTCGACGCTCCAAGTCCTCAAAGCTTTTGGATGGTCGGTTGCTATCGAGCTCTTCGCAGCGCTCTCTTCCGCAACGGCGTGGCTTGCCATTGTCATCGTCGGAGCCAGGTGAAACATCGATCACTGATCTTGTGCCTGCGCGTGGGTGTCCTGCCCGCGCGCAGGCCTTTTTATAGTGGAATCAGCGGACATACGGAATACTGTCTCCCGACCGCTCACGATCCACAACGCGGCGACGCAAAGGACAGTAGCACCTGCTTGGCGACAACAAAGTTCACTCAACCCGGCCTCGGCAATCCTCGGCTAAACTATGCCCTGTTGCGCCTTCGCTGACGCGATCACTTCATATACCCGCTCAACGCATTGAATAACGGAGAAAACATGCCCGCCGTCATCGTTCTCGGCGCCCAATGGGGCGACGAAGGCAAGGGAAAAG
>ERZ773197.2553-NODE-2553-length-11413-cov-18.272407_pt1 | contig 11413 bp, 3 predicted proteins | sample MGYA00580999_ERZ773197 | MGnify/ENA primary metagenome ERZ773197 (study PRJEB29015, sample SAMEA2738166) | human oral metagenome | biome: human oral; feature: human-associated habitat; material: saliva | place: China | collected 2185 ... | reverse complement strand
AAGAAGCCCACGGCAATCGGTCCGAAGGGAAGCAACGTTACCTATTCGTTGACGCCGACGATTACCTCCGGAACGCTTGGTCCGAACCGCGGCAAGCTCGCCATGACCAATGTGAAGCTTGTTGACAAGCTTCCCTCATGTGCAACCTACGTCAGCACTACTTCCCAGGGCTCAACTGATGGATCTGAGTTCACTGGAGTAGAACCGACCTACGACGCAGCGACGCACTCCTTGACTTGGAACCTTGGAACTCTGCGACCTAATGTCGTCGACCTCCAGCTCAATGTCACTCTGAACTATCCAACGAGCTGCGCAGATAACACCGTTACCAACACAGCAACCGTTACGGGTAACCCCTACGGTGATCCCACGAAGACCGCATCGGCTAATTCCTCGGTCTCGCACGACTTTGCCGACAGGGTCACCTACGGTGGTACTTTCTCCAAGAATGCTCTGCAGCAGTTCAAGCGTGGTCAAAACGGCATGTGGTTGTACTGGTACAGCAACACCTCAAACATGCCGGTTGTTCTGGAATACACCGACTACCTCAGCTGCGCGCTTACCTCTCCTACCGATGGATCGACTGACTGCGCGAATCCGTTGATGTTCGCTCGCGGGGCAGAGCTCAACACGACTTCTCCGGTCGAATTCACCTACTGGACCAACAAGGGCAACACGGGAACACAAACCTTGACGGCCTCGAAGAAGTTCGATTCAACTGTTCTGGCAACAGACGAATACATCACGAAGTTCCACTACAAGCAGACTCTGAACCCCTCGGAAAATGGTCGTTTCATCGTCCAGGGTCAGATCAATGCGAAGACTCCCACGACTGAAGCCGGAGCCGACTACGTTCGTGCCGACATGAACTCAAATGCGTGGAAGGCCGGGACAGATCCCTCGTGGGTTCGCGTCCAGAACTGCGTGACCGACCTGTCGATGAAGTCCGAAGACGGGACTCAGTCCATTGGTATTCCTGCGGATAACCTCTGTGACATCCTCCTGCTTGAGACCTCGCGTCCCTCGTACTACAACGCAAAGTCGACCATTGCGAACTCTCAGGCAGCCCCGGGACAGGAAGTGACCTTCTCAGTCGTTGCCAACAACCGGACGATGTCTGCACCGGCTCAGCCGATCATTGCCGACCTCCTTCCCTGTGGCATGACCTACGTTGAGAACTCGGTTGCGGGTGGGCCACGAGGCTTCAACGCAACCGTCGACTCCTCGCGCTGGGTTACGGACGCAAGCGGATGCTCGCGCCAATTGGTGACCATTACGTGGCCCGGCTTCAAGGGTGTTGACGCAACAGGCGTTACTTTGCGCGGCCTCGTCACCAACAAGATGAAGCCCGGAACCTACACGAACCAGGCATTCATCTCTCCGGCAGAGCGCGAATACCAGAACGCCGATCCCTGCTTCTACTCGGGCACCACCGATATCTACGACATCAATGCCAATGGCTCTGTCACCGATAAGGTCTGCCCCGTAACCTCAGGCATGAGTGTCAACGAACTGGCAGCAGCAGGCGTTGTTCTTGAGAGCCTCGGCTCGGTTCCCGGATCGGTGTACATGAAGTACAACGATGGCACCTCCCTGATCCGTCAGGGTGAAAACGGAACCTTCCGCATCACCCCGACCAACACCGGTAATGCCAACCTGTCGGATATGACCGTCTACGGCACCCTGCCGCACGTCGGCGACACGGCAGTTCGCACCAGCGCCAGCCGCGGTTCCGAGTGGGCACCCATCATGACCGGACCGATCCAAGTCCAAGCCGGAGATGGAATTGACCCCTCTCAGGTCAGCATCGAGTACTCGACCTCGTACAACCCTTGCCGCGGTGAGGTCATGGAACGCGGAAAGGCCAAGGCGGACGGACCCGCAGGATGCGATAACAACTGGACCTCGACCCCGGCTTCGTGGAGTGACGTCAAGTCCTACCGCATCTACATCAACGGCAAGACCACCCCGATCGAGGGCGGCGCATCGATCCCCCTGATCGTCCCGATCAAGGCTCCCGATAACGCTAATGGCGTGGCCTACGAATCGGTTGCAATCGCAGCAACCCAGGCCTCCTCGAACCAAGCGGTCTTCCCCAGCGAACCCTTCAAGGTCGCTATCGCCTCGGCCTTCGACGTCGCGCTGAACAAGAGCGTCGCCTCCGATGCCTCGGCGCTCTCGCCCGGCGATGAAGTAACCTTCCGCGTCGACGCCGCAAACACGGGTCAGGGCTTGTCGGCGAACACCAAGGTTTTGGAGAAACTGCCTGACGGCGTCACCTTCGTGAAGTCCGAATCCTTCATGTGCCCCACCGGCTACGTGTCGGGTACCCCGGACGCGTGCGAGGCCGGCGCCGCTGCAGGCACCTACGATGCGAACAGTGGAGTGTGGACCATTGGCGACCTGACCGCGGGAAGCCACGCCTCGCTGTACGTGACAGTTCGCTTGAACGACGGAACAGATGGCAAGACCATCACCAACAACGTCGAATTCAAGGATCTGCCTCCCTACGACGTCAACCTGAACAACAACAAGGCAAGCACGACGATCACCGTCAAGCACCGCCTTGCGGGCAAGGTCTACTTCGATAAGAACGACTCCTCGTCCTACACCGCCGGTGAAGAGGGCTTCAACGGTGTCACCGTGAACCTTGTGGACGCAGCCGGAGCAGTTGTTGCCACCACCACGACTGACGCGGATGGTAATTATGCTTTCGCTAAGCTCGGCGCGGGCACCTACACGGTCAAGGTCGTCAAGGATGGGGATCTCGCCAACCTGACTCAGACCGAAGACCCCGATGGCACGAAGGACAATGCCTCCGGTGCAATTACGCTCAACACGGATAACCCCGTTCGTGAGAACGTGAACTTCGGTTACGTGAAGAAGCACGCGATCTCGGGCAACATCTACCAGGATGAAAACCGCGATAAGACGAAGAACGGGGATGACATCAATCTCTCCGGCGTGACTGTCACCCTGGTCGACGGCTCGGGCAACGTTGTTGCAACCACCACCACTGACGCCTCGGGAAATTACAACTTCCCCGGCCTGCTGGACGGTACCTACACGGTCAAGGTGGATACGACGGGCAAGCTCGCTGGCTTCGAGCAGACCGAAGACCCCAGCGGCGCGGCAAACTCGCAGTCCAACCCCATCACCTTCACGCGTGATGATCCCGATGTCACCGATGTGAACTTCGGTTACGCAAAGAATTACACCGTGACGGGTTCGGTCTACTACGACAAGGACCGTAACTCGTTGATGGGTGCGGGTGAGCAGGGATTTGGCGGGATCACCGTCAACCTGCTGGACAAGGATGGAAACATCGCCGCCACCACCACGACTGCGGCCGATGGTTCGTACTCCTTCGGCAAGCTCCCTGCAGGAAAGTACTCTGTGGACGTCGAGCAGTCTGACCTGCTCAAGAAGCTGGAGCAGACCCAGAACTCGACTGCACAGTTCACCCTGAACAACGCCAGCCCTTCCAAGGATAAGGTCGATTTCGGTTTCGCGACCAACTACACCCTCAAGGGCACGGTTTACCGCGATGGCAACCGCTCCGAGGCGCTGGATGCCGGCGAGAAGCTCTACCAGGGCGTGACTGTCGAACTGCTGAATTCGACAGGTAACGTTGTGGCCACCACGACCACCGACGCGCAGGGTGCCTACAAGTTCCAGAACTTGGAAGCGGGCGACTACAAGGTCCGCGTCGTCAAGGATGGAGCGTTGGCTGAGCTGGTACAGACCGAGGATCCGGATGGAACCGCGGACAATACCTCTGGCGTGTACACGCTCAAGCTTGAGGATCCGATCCACGAGAACATCAACTTCGGTTACGTTTCCAACAACACTATTGAGGGAAGCGTCTACCGCGATGATTCTCGCAACGGTAGCCAGAACGGCAATGAGCCCGGATACACCGGTGTTACCGTTCAGCTGCTGGATAAGGACGGTACCGTCATCTCGACCGTGACGACCGATGCCAACGGCCACTACTCCTTCTCCAACCTGCCCGATGGCGACTACTCCATCAAGGTTGTGAAGGACGGCGCGCTTGCGGATACCGAGCAGACTGAAGACCCCGACGCAACTAAGGACAACGCCTCGGAAAAGATCACTCTGAACGAGGCCAACCCGAAGAAGTCTGGCGTGAACTTCGGTTACGTTCCGGATTACTCGATCGCCGGTAACATCTACCGCGATTCGAACCGCTCCGAATCCAAGGACGCAAGCGAGACCGTCTTCCAGGGTGTCACCGTCAACTTGGTTGACGCCTCGGGCAATGTCGTCGCAACGACCACGACCGACGCCGACGGAAATTACTCCTTCTCCAAGCTGCCTGCCGGTGACTACACGGTGAAGGTCGTCAAGGATGGCGCCATCAAGGACATGGACCAGACCGAGGACCCGGACGGCACCAAAGACAACGCCTCGGGGAAGATCTCGATCGGTGCAGACAACCCGACCCAGACCGGTGTGAACTTCGGATACAACCCGAACAACATCATCAAGGGCGTTGTTTACCGCGACGATAACCGTTCCTCTTCGCTGAACTCCGGCGAGGAGGGCTACGAAGGTCAGACCGTCCAGTTGCTCGATGAAAATGGCAACGTCATTGCGACGACTCAGACCGCCGCGGATGGCAGCTACTCCTTCGAGCACCTGCCCGATGGCACTTACTCGGTCAAGGTTGTGAAGGATGGCGCCCTTACGGACACTGAACAGACCGAGGATCCCGATGGCACGAAGGACAACGCCTCCGAGCCCATCACCCTGGGTCCGACGCAGAGCGTGAAGGAAGGCGTCAACTTCGGTTACGTTCCGGACTACTCGCTCTCCGGCACGATTTACCGCGATGGAAACCGCAGTGAATCCCACGATGCCACCGAGAATCCCTACGCGGGTGTCACCGTGAACCTGCTCGATTCGGCGGGCAATGTTGTGGCGACAACAACGACGGATGCCAATGGCGCCTACAGCTTCTCTAAGCTGCCCGCCGGTGACTACCGCGTCAAGGTCGATACGACTGGAACGCTCAAGGGCCTGGACCAGACCGAGGATCCCGACGGCGTCGCGGATTCGACCTCTGGAACGATCTCCCTGAGCAACACGAACCGCACTCAAAGCGGTGTGAACTTCGGTTACATCGAGAACAACTCGATCAGCGGCACGATCTTCCGTGACGAGGCCCGCAACGGCGTCAAGGATCCCAGCGATCCCGGTTTCCCCTCGGTCAAGGTGACCTTGCTTGACGAGAACGGAAACATCGTGGAGACCACGACGACGGATTCCAACGGCGCATACAAGTTCTCGCACCTGCCCGATGGCAAGTACCGCGTGAAGGTTGATACGACCGGTGTCTTGAACGGCCTGGAGGTCACTCTTGATCCCGATACGCTCAAGGACTCTCAGTCCGAGCTGATCGAGCTTGGCGAGTCGAACCCGACCGTTGAGAACGTCGACTTCGGATACATGGAGAAGGAAGTTCCGCCGGCTCCGCAGCCCGCGAAGCAGTCAAACCCGAAGGCTGTGCCCTCGAAGTTGGCGCGTACCGGCACTGAGTCCGGGGTCCTGGGTGTGGGTCTTGCTGCGCTGGTCGCCGGTGGCGTGCTCCTTATCCTCCGTCGCCGAGGCCACATCTCCTAATGCGTGTTGCCGCCGCTGAGTCGGTGGCATAGACGTGAGTGAGTGGAGGTCCAAGTGGGAAACTGCTTGGACCTCCACTTTTATGATTTTTGCGGTGTTTCTGCGGCTTGGGGCGAAAACAGGACGCAAATGAGCGCGCGGGGCCGTAAAGTTCAAGTGTGACGACAGCTCTTTATCGCCGGTACAGGCCCGACACCTTCGAACAGGTCATCGGTCAGGAACACGTGACCGAGCCTCTTCGCGCGGCTCTTCGCGCCCACAGGGTGAATCATGCGTACTTGTTTTCTGGTCCTCGTGGGTGTGGCAAGACGACCTCTGCGCGTATTTTGGCGCGCTGCCTGAACTGCGCTGAAGGTCCAACGGATACGCCTTGCGGCCAGTGTGAATCCTGTCGTGAATTGGCAACCGGTGGCCCGGGTTCGCTTGATGTTGTCGAAATCGACGCCGCCTCCCACGGTGGTGTGGATGATGCGCGTGACCTACGTGAGCGCGCCACTTTTGCGCCGGTGCGTGACCGCTATAAGGTCTTCATCATCGACGAAGCCCACATGGTCAGTCCCCAGGGATTCAATGCCCTGCTTAAGCTTGTGGAAGAGCCGCCCGAGCACGTCAAGTTCATCTTCGCAACGACCGAACCTGAACGCGTCATTGGAACCATTCGTTCCCGCACGCATCACTATCCTTTCCGCCTGGTACCACCGGACATCTTGGAGCCCTACCTGCACACCCTGTGCGATGAGGAAAACATCCGCGTCGGCGAAGGTGTTTTGCCTCTGGTTATTCGTGCCGGTGGTGGTTCTGTACGTGACTCGCTATCGGTCTTGGACCAGCTCATGGCTGGTGCTATTGAGGGCGAAATCGCGTATAAGACCGCAGTTGCACTGCTCGGCTACACGGATACCGCGCTTTTGGATGAGAGCGTTGATGCTCTTGCCGGTGGCGATGGAAGCGCCGCGTATCGCGTCATTGAAAAGATGGTGTCCTCGGGGCATGATCCGCGTCGTTTTGTTGAGGATTTTCTCCAACGTCTGCGCGACCTGTTGATCATCGCTGTCGCGGGTGACGGGGCCAGTGATGTTCTGGTTGGCACCCCACACGATCAATTTGAACGCATGAGCATCCAGGCAAAGAACTGGGGGACCCAGGCGCTCTCGCGCGCCGCTGATCTGACCGATCAGGCTTTGCGTTCTATGACGGGTGCAACCTCGCCTCGGCTTCAACTTGAACTCTTGATCGGCCGGATCTTGGTACCCGCCTCTAACGCACACTCTGACGCCGGATATGTCACTTCCACCCAAGGACAGCCAGGTGGTGGCTCTGGTCCGCTTTCTGGCGGAGTTGGCCTCGTTGGGGGAGGGGCGCCTGCAGAAAAGCCTTCGGGCGCGGGTTCCTTTGGCGCTCGCCAAGCGCGTGAGGCCTTGGCTCGGAAGAAGTCCGAAAAGAATGGGGAGCAGGGTGCTCCTCAGAGCCAGGCTCAGCTTCAGATTCAGCCCCAGTCCGTTCCCGAAGTTCGCGTGGAATCTCATGCTTCTTCAACTGGGTGGGAAGTTGCTCAGCCGGCGCAGCGTGGGGGAGATGCCTCTGCTTCTACTCCGGAACGGGCATCTGCACCCGTCAAGGCTGAGGCCCCCGCACAGGCCTCTACGCCCACCCCCGCCACTACTCCCGTACCGGCCTCGAGCCGCCCTGCTGGGGGAGCAGCAGGCGCTGACCTCATCCGCCAGCGTTGGGGCGATGTCGTTGAACGCCTCGCGACCCACAGCAGGGTTGTGTGGAGTTTGCTCTCGCAAAATGGGCAATTGGGTGCCGTTGATGGGGATCAATTGGTGCTGCTCTTCCCCAGTCAGGGAATGGTTGCCAGCTTCACCAATGGTGGCCGGGCCCAAATCGTTGAAGAAACAATCTATGACGTCCTCGGTATTCGCCTGCATGTTAGCGCGCAGGTTGGACAAGCAGGTGGTGGCCCGGCGGTTTCAACGCCTTCTGCCAACGCGCATGCTGTAGCTACGCCGCCCACGCAGGGAGCTGGCCAGCAGTCGGCACCCCAGCGCGGCGGGCAGCGTCGCGAAGTTGAGCATCGCGCCGAGGCACCGCAGGAAGCACCCGTTTGGCAGGTTGCGACACCTCCGGAGTCCCCGGAAACCAATGCCCCGACCGAGCAGGGGTTGCACGTCCCAGCCCAGCCGATCGACGCAACGCAGCCCTATGACCCGCAATCCCCCGCGTCGTACGATTGGCGTACCCAGGAGCCGCCCCCTTTTGATCCCGGCGAAGACAGCGATGAAGACAGCAACGCAGAGCTTGAAGCGCCTGCTTCCTCGCAGCCAGTGCCGGAGCCAACGCCAAAGCCAGCGGCCCCTCGCAATAGTGCACTCGATCAGCCTGAAGACGACGATGAAGACGAATCAGAGTGTTTTACTCCGACCTCGGGATGGAGCGAAGCGGTCATTCAGCCGCCCAGTTTTGATCCCGAAGAAGAGGAATCGGTTCCCCCGGTTCCTGCTTTTGCAGAGGTAACTCCCTTGCCCTCGCAGCGCTTCACTGCGGTGAGCGCGCGTGAGGAAACGGATGAGAGCGACGCGGAAGAGGCCTCGCCGGAAACAGAGGATGAACCCTTCGAGGTGCCCACTGTTTCTGCTGCGGAAGACGATAGCGCCAGCATCGATGATGAGGATATGTCCGAGTCGAATCTCTTCGGGATTCCCGCAGTTTTGGATATTCTGGGCGGAACCATCATTGAGCAGAAGACCGACGACCAGGGAGGGTGGTGACGCGTGTACGAAGGAGCTCTTCAAGATCTCATTGATGAACTTGGCCAGCTTCCCGGGGTTGGGCCAAAGAGCGCGCAACGCATGGCTTTGCACCTTCTCGAGGCCGAACCTGAGGACGTAGAGCGCTTGACCACCGCGATCAATGCGGTGCGCAACCAGGTCAAGCATTGCTCGGTGTGTGGGAATCTCACAGAAGACGATGAATGCTCGATTTGTCGCGATCCTCGCCGCGATCCCAGCATTATTTGCGTCGTGCAGGAACCGAAGGATATTCAAGCGATCGAGAATTCTCGAGTATTCCGCGGGCGCTACCACGTGCTGGGCGGAGCCATTGACCCGATCCACGGAATTGGTCCGGATCAACTGAGGATTCGCCAACTCTTGGGGCGTCTCTCTGACGGTGTCGTTCAAGAAATTATCATCGCAACGAACCCGAATATCGAAGGGGAAGCAACGGCCTCGTATTTGGCCAGAACCCTGTCCACCATTGGCGTGACAACAACGCGCCTAGCCATGGGGCTTCCCGTGGGCGGCGACCTTGAATACGCGGATTCCATTACCCTGGGCCGGGCAATGGAAGGCCGGCGCAACATGTCCTGAATGTCGACGGAAACTGTGAAAGGATCTCGACGTGAGTACAACAGAGTCCAACTTCATGCGCCCCGATGGGACGCCCGTGCGCATTCTTGTCGTCGATGATGAATCCGTGCTCGCTGAACTCTTAGGATCGGCCTTGAGGCATCAGGGCTGGGAGACAAAAACCGCGGCCAATGGCTGGGAAGCCTTGGATAAGGCCGATACTTTTGACCCCGATGTGGTCGTTTTGGATATCCAGATGCCCGGCCTCGATGGAATGGAAACCTTGGAACGCTTGCGTAAGCGCAAGCCGCACCTTCCTGTCCTGTTCTTGACGGCGCGTGACGCGGTGGCTGATCGCGTTGCCGGACTGCGTGCCGGTGCCGATGACTACGTGACAAAGCCCTTCGACTTGGATGAAGTCACTGCGCGTATTGACGCACTGCTTCGCCGATCTGGAATGGCTTCGGTCACCGCTGAACGTGTTCTGACCGTTGGCGATCTGACCCTGGACGAGGACTCGCATGACGTTGCTCGTGGTGGTGAAGCGATTACGCTCACCAACACCGAATTCGAGCTGCTGCGGTACTTCATGGAAAACCCGAACGTTGTCTTGTCGAAGTCGCAGATTCTCGACCGCGTGTGGTCCTACGACTTCGGTGGTCAGGCGAACATCGTCGAGCTTTACATTTCGTATTTGCGTAAGAAGATCGATGCTGGGCGTGACCCCATGATTCACACGGTCAGGGGAGCCGGTTATATCCTCAGGCCCGCCTCCTAGGAGCGCCAATGACAAGCTCTGCCCCCCAAGCTTCGAATACTGAACCACAGGCGCGCACTCCAAAGCACAATGCTCCTCAAACGAAGCGCAAGCGATCGCGTCTTCTCACTGTTCGCCTGAGTCGTTTTCTTGCTGCAGCCGTCGCTTTGGCGTTGGTTACCATGCTTGCCGCCTCGGCGCTTGCAATGCATTCGTGGATGTCTTCCAAGCTCGATAGTTCGCTCGGATCCATGCTCAGCAGGCTTGAAAAGAACGCAGAGCTCAGCTTGCAGCAACCTATTCCTCCGCCCCCTCCTCCGACGGCTGGGTCACAGGAGGACCAGGATGATGATGATCACGGTCCATCGCAGTCGAATTCCCCAAGTTCCTCCGCCTCGCCAAGTGAACACGGACCGCGTGGTTTGCGAGGCCCAGGTTCTGCAGAAGGCCAGTTGCAGCTCATCAAGGACGACGATGAGATCGTTTCGGGTGTCGTCAAGCAATTTGATGTGGTGGAGCTCGATAGCGCCGCTCAGCAGCAGATTCTCTCCTTGCGCTGTGATGGACATGGACACAATGTCAGCTTGCCGAATTTAGGTTCTTTCAGGGTTATGTGCGGTCAATCAGAGTCGCGGACACTGGTCGTCGGCCTGTCTTTGGCAGCCAATAACTCGACGCTGATTATGTTGGTGGCTCTTGAAGGCGTCATCGCTCTTGTCGTGATCGCCGGCGCGACTTTCATCGGTCGCAAGTGGATTCGTAATGAAATGCTCCCCTTGGGTGAGGTAGCGGCGACCGCACGAAGCATCGGCTCCAAGGACCTGATTGCCACACCAACGGTTGAGGATTTCCAACGCGTTGATTACTCCATTGCGCAACCCGGGGATGAAGTTGGCGATGTTGGTTTCGCGTTGAATACCATGATCGACAATGTTGAAACTGCGCTTCAGGCCCGCGCGGAATCCGAGCAGCGCCTGCGTCAATTTGTCGCCGATGCCTCGCACGAACTCCGAACTCCTTTGGCATCAATTCAGGGTTACACGCAGCTTCTTCAACGAGGGGCAACGGACCAAGAGCTCGCGCTTTCGCGAATCGCATCTGAGTCCGCGCGTATGTCCGGTCTGGTTGAGGATCTTCTGCTGTTGGCTCGCCTTGATGCGGGACGTGAACTGGCCAGCGATCCGGTCGACGTGATCCCATTGGCTATCGACGCAGTGTCAGACGCCCATGCAGCGGGTCCGGATCACCAGTGGAGCCTGGACCTTCCCGAAATTGATGACGAGGCCGATTCCTGCACTTCCTGCACCGTGCTGGGTGATGAGTCTGCGCTTCGCCAGGTCTTCGCAAACCTGGTCAATAACGCTAGGATTCACACTCCCGCTGGCACTCACGTCAAGGTTGGAGTGCAAACGATCGCTGGTACCGCATCGACGCCGGGCTTTGTGCGCATGAGTGTTGCCGATGACGGCCCGGGTATTCCGCCCGAGTTGCGCGCAACCGTCTTTGATCGTTTCGTCCGAGGCGACACTTCGCGCTCGCGTCAGGGTAAGGGATCGTCTGGCCTTGGTCTGTCGATCGTTTCTTCGATCGCCGAGGCCTTGGGCGGCCGGGTGGACGTCGACACCTTATGCGAAGGCGAAGGTAAGCCCGGTGAACACGG
>ERZ773197.2551-NODE-2551-length-11419-cov-3.745248_pt1 | contig 11419 bp, 10 predicted proteins | sample MGYA00580999_ERZ773197 | MGnify/ENA primary metagenome ERZ773197 (study PRJEB29015, sample SAMEA2738166) | human oral metagenome | biome: human oral; feature: human-associated habitat; material: saliva | place: China | collected 2185 ... | reverse complement strand
GAGCATCGCGAGGAGGAGGGGGAGCCAGATGAGGAAGAGGGGCGTGATGTTGGAGCCCGTGCTCGTCAGCTGGGTCGTCTCGGCGACGCCGAGCTTCGCGGTCGTGATCATCGGGATCGCCATGGCCCCGAAGGCGACGTGGAGGGAGTTCGCGACCATGGTGACGAGCGCCGCCTTGATCGGCTCGAGGCCGAGGGCGAGGAGCATCGCGCAGGTGATGGCGACCGGGGCGCCGAAGCCGGCGAGGCCCTCCATGAGGGCGCAGAAGGCGGTGGCGATGAGGAGCGCCTGGATGCGGATGTCGCCCTTGCCGACGGCGGAGAAGACGGCGCGGACGTCGTCGCCGCGGCCGGAGGCCTCGGAGAGGTTATAGAGCCAGACCGCCGCCACGACGATGTAGCAGATGACGAGTAAGCCGAAGGTGAGGCCCTGAGTCGGGGCGAGGGCCGCGAGGCCGAGAGGCATCTTGAATCCGAAGGCCGCGATGAGGAGGGCGACGGCGAGGGAGCCGAGTGCGCGCCAGTGCGTCGCGATCTTGAAGACTCCGAGCATGACGAAGAAGAGGGCGAGCGGGAGGAGGCCGAAAAGGGCCGAGAGGGGGAGCGAACCTGCGACTGCGGTGGTCGATGGTGTGAAGGCGGCTGCGAGGACTGAGAACTCCTCGGGGGCGGCATCGGCGTGCGGGATCGGGCGGGGGCGTGCGGGATCGAGCGGCGTCGCCCTCCTGTCTGTTTCCGCTCGATTATCGCGCATGGCGGGCGCTCGGGGATGCTTCCGGCTTCCGGAGTCTCACGATCGGAGATCCGTGGTCCGGACGTGCGCGCGGATTGACAATTTAGATAAGGGTGTCCTTAACTATATCTGTCCAACCTCATCAGATATGTGCGCCCGCCAAAGAACAGAGGAGCGAACCCGTGTCGAAGAAGAATCTGGCGCTCGCCGTCGCGCCAGCAGCCTTGAGCCTCCTCCTCGCTCTTGGGGTCACGACGGTCTTCACCGCCTGTCACCGCCGCGAGGACGGCACCTGGATGCACTGTCACCAGTGTCAGAACACGGTCGCTGCGGGAGGGGTCGGCCTCGTCGCCCTCTTCGGGACCGCCTCTTTCGTGAAGAACAACAGGGGCGTGAGAATCGTTCTTCAGCTCCTTGCCGTCATCGCGAGCGTCGTCCTCTTCTTCGTCCCCGGCGGAATCTGCCCTATGTGCATGATGAAGAATATGCGCTGCTACACCGTCTTCCAGCCCTTCACCCGGGTGATGACGGTTCTTATCGCCCTGTCCGGCGCCGGGGCGCTCACCATCTCGGCGAAGCGCGGCAAGCAGGTCGTCGCCTGAGGTGAGGGTGCGTGCCATCGCGCTTCCCGCCTCCCTCACGAGGGGGAAACGGCGCACGATCGTCGTCGGTGCCGCGCTGCTCGCCCTCGTGCTCGCCCTCTTATGGATCCACTCCCTTCGGATGGGGGCCGCCTATCGGGAGGCCCTCCGCCTTGAGAAGGCCGGTGAGCACGAGGGCGCCTACGACGCCTATTCGCACCTCGGCGGATATGCCGACTCGGCCGAGCGCCTTCGCGCGATGATCGAAGCCGACCCCGCTCTTCCCTATCGTTCGGTGAAGAAGGGGGAGCTCATCGAGTTCGGCGCCTTTGAACAGGACGGCGATGCCGCGAACGGGCCGGAGCCGATCCTATGGATCGTCCTCGACAGGATCGATGAGAGACTGCTGCTGCTCAGCCGCGACTCCCTCGACGCCGCCCCCTACCATCGCGTCCCCTTCGAGCCCGTCACCTGGGAGCACTCCGACCTCAGGAGATGGATGAACTCGGACTTCCTCGAAACGGCCTTCGGTGAGAAGGAACTCTGCCTCATTCCGACGGTCGAGATCCCCAACACCCCGCAGTCCGCGACCGGCACCGCCGCGGGTCCCACGACGAGGGACCGGGTCTTCGCACTGAGTGAGACCGAGGCCTCGATCTACATCTCCGACGCCGTTGAGCGCGCCAGCCTCGGTTCGGCCGCCCTGTCTGCGGCGGTCGTGGCCGACGATTTGCCCGCTAACGAAGAGGGGTACGCCGACTGGTGGTTGCGCTCCCCGGGCACCTACGACTTCACGGCGCAGTACATCGACCGTGAGGGCGTCCGTCATGGGTCTGGCGCCGCCGCCGATGCGACCTACGGGGTTCGCCCGGCTCTGTGGCTCGATACGAGGGCGGGAGGCGCCGACCGATGAGGCGCGACCGTCTTTCGCTGAGCGCCCTTCCGCTGAAGAGCGCGAGGGCGCACCCGCTGCGGACGATGATCCTCGTGGTACTCGTGTTCGCGCAGGCCGCCTGCGCTCTGACGGGTCTGCTCCTCGTGCAGTCGACGAGGGCGGAGCTCTCCCTCGCTCGAGACAGATTGGGCGCGGACGTCGTCGTCTACCCCTCGGCGGGTTTCCTGCAGCTCGACAAGTCCTGCGTCCAGATGGTCGGCAGCCCCGTCCTTTTCCACAAGGAGCGCTCGAGTCTGTCGCGTCTGAGTTCCAACGAGGACATCGATCGCATCGCCTATCAGCTCTACCTGTCGGACACGAGCGGTGGGGGAGAACCCGTCTGGATCATCGGTTTTGATCCGCTCTCCGACTTCGTCGTCGCGCCTTGGCTGCGCGAGGGGGTCGATCACACGGTGCCGGAGGGGACCGTCGCGGTGGGTGTCGATGCTGCGGTGTCGGAGGCGGGAGCTGTGACCCTCTTCGGCGTGGAATGGCCGGTCGACTCTCATCTTGAGAGGACCGGCACCGAGTTGGACAAGGCGGTGTTCGTGCCGATTGACTCCCTCGAGCGGGTGATCTCGGCCGCGGTCGCGGCGGGTGACGAGTCCTTCGCCTCTGTCGACCCGCATGCGGACTACTCGGTCGCGCTTCTGCGACTCAAGGAGCGCTCGGACGCGGAGTCGGTGACGAACTGGATCAACCTCTACGTCCGACGCGTGACGGCCGTCCATTCGGAGGAGGCGCTCGCCGGAACCGCCTCGTCGATGTCCGCGCATTCGTCGATTCTCGCCGGGGCCGCGGCACTGACGTGGCTGATCCTGCTCGGGGCGCTCGTCGTCGCCCAGTCGGCCCTGTTCAACGAGAGGCGCCGCGAGGCGAACGTATGGAGGATCCTCGGGGCCTCGAGGGTCCTCGTCGAGCGCGTCCTGTTGTGGGAGACGCTCCTGGTCCACGCCTCGGGGGCTCTGCTCGGGGCGCTCGTGGCGGCAGGGATGGCGGCCCTCATCGGCGTCGCGCCCATGAAGGGCGAACTCGTCGCTCCGGGCAACCTTGCCGCGCTCGCCGCAGCGGCGATCGTGATGAGCCTTCTCGTCGCCTGGCTCGGAGCGAAGGTCGCTCTTCCGAGGCTGTTGCGCGCCGCGGACGACTCGATGCTGCTGACGACATAGGAAGGAGACGGGACCATGCTTTCGATGAGGGCGCTGCCCCTTCGCAATCTGCGCGCGTGTCCGATGCGCACCTTCGCGCTGTTCGTCTTCGCGGCGCTCATGGCCTCGGCCGTCTTCGGGGGAACCGTCCTCGTGCAGGGGATCCGCGGAGGCCTGGCGACGGTGGAGGCGCGTCTCGGAGCCGATGTGCTCGTCACGCCGAGCGATGCCGGTGGGGACTTCGACGCCCGGACCTTCCTCCTCGAGGCCGAGCCGGGATATTTCTACATGGATGCGGGGGTCGTTGCGCGGGTCCGGGAGGTCGCCGGCGTGGAGAAGGCGTCCCCCCAGATCTTTCTCGCATCCGCGAGGGCGAGCTGCTGCTCGGGGAGGTATCAGGTCATCGCCTTCGATCCGGACACGGACTTCGCCATTCAACCGTGGATCGCCGACACGACGGGCAGCGTGGAGATCGGCGAGATGGACGTTCTCGTGGGAGCGAACGTCGCCGTACCGGTTGACGGATCCTTCAAGATCTACGGTCGGACTCTCAGAGTCGTCGGTCAGTTCGATCCGACGGGCTCGACCCTCGACAATGCCGTGTACGCGAACTTCGACACGGGGAGGAGCCTCATGGCGGCCTCGTTGGAGAAGGGGCTGAACAAGTATCGGGACGCCGATCCGGGGAGCGTCGTGTCGTCGGTTCTCGTCCGCGTCGCCGACGGCGAGAATGCGGAGGCGGTCGCCCAGCGGATCCGTGAGAGCGTGGACGGGGTCTCCGTTTCGACGGCGAAGAGCATGGTCTCAGGGATCTCGGAGACGCTCGTGCGGACGTCGCGCGCGGTCGCGCTGCTCGTGGGGGTCGTATGGGCGGTCGGATCGGGGATGAGCGTCCTCGTGTTCACGATGATGATCCACGAACGGGCTCGTGAGTTCGCCCTCCTCAGGGCGATGGGAATGAGTCGCTCACGGCTCAGGCTCCTCGTCCTCGCAGAGTCCGCGTCGATCGATCTTGCCGGTGCGCTCGCGGGCGTCGTCGTGTCGGGGGTCCTGCTCTCGGCCTTCCGGGTGCTGGTCGGTCAACTGCTCGGCATCGGGTTCCTCATGCCAGGGCCGTTGGAGTCGGCGCTCGTCGCCCTCGCCGCGCTCCTCGTCGCCCTGGCCGCAGCGGGGGTCGCGGGGTGGATCTCGATTCGTCGTATCGGCGCGATGGACGCGGGTCTCGTCCTCAGGGAAGGGGAATGACATGACTCTTGAAACGAAGGGCGCGAGGAAGGACTTCCCGCGTGCGCGGGGAGGAGCGATGTTCACGGCGGTCGAGCCCGTGGATCTTCGCTTGGTCCCCGGCGAGCTGCTGGTGATTCGCGGGCGTTCGGGGAGTGGTAAGAGCACGCTGTTGTCGATGTTGGCGGGGATCCTCGCGCCGACGGAGGGAGTCGTCCTGATCGACGGCGAGGATCTTTACGCCCTTCCGGATGCCGAGGCCGCATCGCTGCGCAACGAGAGGATCGGCGTGATCCCTCAGGGGCATACCGCGCTGCGCAGCCTATCGGTGGTGGAGAACGTTCTCCTCCCGTCGATCATCCGGTCACGAGTCGAGGGAGAGGGAATCCGTGAGCGGGCGGAGGCGCTGCTGGAGGGCGTTGATCTGGTGGCTCTGGCCGATGCTCGTCCCAATGAGCTTTCGGGAGGGGAACTGCGTCGGATGGCGGTGGCGCGAGCGCTAGTGATGCGACCGGAGACGGTTCTCGCCGACGAACCGACTGCGGGGCTGGATGCGGGGAACGCCCAGGTGGTGCTGAGGATGCTCCGGCGGGCGGCGGACGAGGGCGCGGCGGTGCTCGTGGTGACGCACGAGGACGAGGCGGTCCGTTTCGCCGATCGTGTGATGACGATGGACAGTGGGGTCCTCTGCGTCGGGGCTCCCCGAGCCGAGACGCTCCCGCCTGCGAAGATCTCAATTTGATAACTCTTTCATAGGCTATTCTGAATTTATTGAGGTTAGTCTAAGCTAACGTCGGCGCTTTCGGGTGAGTCAACTTCCCGTTCGCCCTTATCAACACAACACCGACGAGCGGAACTTTGGAGGAACGCGGGTGAGCGCATCGATATCCTCGACGACAGCACTGACGAGGCGCCCCTGGATCCTCCTCGCCCCCTTCATCCTCGCCCTTCTCATCGGGGTCCTCGCGCCGGCCGCTGCACGAGCCGAGGGCGCTGACTCCGGCTGGGGCGCGGTCGCGAAGGAGATGGGTGAGATCCTCGATGAGGCCGAGAAGGCCTATCTGGGCGGAGACATCGAGGTGGGCAAGGACGGGGTGAACACCGCCTACTACCGGCGCTATGAGACCCTTGGTTTCGAGAAGCAGGTCATGGCCCGCATCTCGGGGAATCGGGTTTCCACCGTCGAGATGGAGTTCTCCCTCGTCAAGAAGGCGATGAGTGATCGCGATGACGCCGCCGTCGCCCAGCACATCGCCGATCTCAAGAACTACCTGCGCGAGGACGCCAACACCCTCGACGGCTACGTCGGCGAAGCGACTGCCCCCACGAGCCCCTGGCTGTCGGGCTTCCTCCCCTCGCTCCTCGTCATCCTCCGGGAGGGCATGGAGGCGATCCTCGTCGTCGCCGCGATCCTCGCCTATCTCGCCAAGGCCGGGCACAAGGACAAGTCGAAGGTCGTATGGATTGGAGTCGCCCTCGCCCTCGTCGCCTCCGCGGTCCTCGCCGTCCTCTTCTCTGCGTTCGCGAATCTCGCGGGCGCCAATCAGGAACTCCTCGAAGGGGTCGCCGCCCTCTTCGCGGTCGCCATGCTCATCTGGGTCTCGAACTGGATGGTCTCCAAGTCCTCCAACGAAGCCTGGGACCGCTACATCAAGGATCAGACGGACGCCTCTCTCAACCACGGCTCCCTCCTCGGCCTGGCCGCCATCGCATTCCTCGCGGTCCTTCGTGAGGGGGCAGAGACGATCCTTTTCTACGTGCCGGTCATCTCCCATGCGGGCGCGGCTGTCGGATACGTGTGGATCGGCATGGGCGTCGGCCTCGCCATCCTCGCCGTGGTCTACCTCCTCATCCAATTCGCCGCCCTGAGGATTCCACTGCGCCCCTTCTTCGCGGTCACATCGCTCCTGTTGGCGGTCATGGCCGTCACCTTCACCGGATCGGGCATCAAGGAGCTCCAGGAGGCAGACGTCCTGCCCCTGACGCCCCTCAGCGGCCTCCCGACCATCGACCTCTTGGGGATCTACCCCCGAGTGGAGAACCTCTCCGCACAGGCAGTGGTTCTCATCATCATCGTCGGCCTGTACCTCTGGGGGAGGCGCCGCATGCGTCGCGCGCTCCCCGAGAAGTGACGAACCGTCGAACCATCCCACACCGACATGGAGTTTGATTCATGAAGCGCTCACTCAGCACCATCGGCGCGGCCGTCGCGGCCGTCGCCCTGATGACCGGCCTCTCGGCATGCTCCTCCCAGAGCGGACAGACCGCGAAGCCCGCAGAAATGGCCGCTCAGTCCAGCGAAGCCGCCGCGCCCGGCGAGGGCGCCGGTTTCGACGAATTCCCCCTCGGCGACGACGTCTTCTCCGGCCCCCTGAAGATCTCCGGAGTCTACTTCCAGCCGGTCGACATGGAGCCCCAGGTCCAGACCCCCGCCAAGGACTCCTCGATGCACATCGAGGCCGACATCTCCGCCGTCGAAGGCAACGAGCTCGGCTACGGCGTCGGCGACTTCATCCCGGGCCTCAAGGTCGACTACAAGATTCTCGGCGCCGACGGTAACGCCGTACTCGAGGGGACCTTCATGCCGATGAACGCCTCCGACGGCCCGCACTACGGCCTCAACCTCCCGAAGCTCGACGCCGGCACCTACACGGTTCAGTTCATCGTCCATTCCCCTGAGGAGAACGGCTGGCTCCTCCACACCGACGAGACCACGGGCGTCAAGGGGCGGTTCTGGACCGAGCCGATCGTCGCGGAGTTCAAGGATTGGAAGTGGGATCCCTCCGCTGTCGAATGGTGACCCTGTGACGATGGGCCGGAGGCGTACTCCGGCCCGTCGTCGTGCCCTCGTGATGACGCCGGCGCCTCCGCGCCGCGATGACGAGAATGAGGATGAACGATGATCGAACAGATGAGCCAGGCGAGCCTCGCGCTGCTCCTCGCCGCCCTCGCCGCGGGAGCGGCCATTGGCGCGTTGCCGGCGTGCGAACGCGGCAGATCCGGCAGAGCCGCTCGGAGATGGGCGATCGGCATCGGCATCGGCGCCGGGCTCTTCTCCGCCTTCGTCCTCACCCTCGTCAACACCCTCGCGCCGCGCGCGGTCAATCGTCAAACGGTCGCCTTGTGGACGCTTCCCATCGCCGTCCTTCTCGCGATCGCTTTCGTCTCGCTCTTGGCCGTTCGGGCGAGACGCCCGCCGACCGCGCGCCTCGATTCCGCCATTCTCCTCGCGATGAGCGCCTATCTGGCGCTCATCGTCTTCCGCGCCGCGCCCACGGCGATGGCTCAGGTGGTCATGATGTTCCCCCGGGGAATCGAGGTCTTCGCGACGAGTACGATGCTCGCTCTCGTCGGCTACGTTCTCGGTTGGATCCTCCCCTTCGTCCTCGGCGCCCTCTCGTGGAAGATCGTCTCCCTCGGTCGACGCAGGATCTGGCCGACCGCCCTCGTTGTGACCGTCCTCGCCCTTACTCACATCATGCTCGTCGTGCGCATCCTTCAGGCGCAAAGGGTTATTTCGATGTCGAACGAGGCTTTCACCGTGCTCTCCTGGCTCATCAACCACGAGTCCGTCTTCCCGATCGGCGCGATGTGCGTTCTCCTCCTCGTCGCCGCCCTCGTCGTCCGCGAAGGACGATCCTTGCCCCGAGAGGGCTCCAACCCCGCCGAGGGGCGCCTCTACCGCGCCCGCGCACGCGTCTGGAAGACGATGGCCGGGGCGGCGGCGGGCGGCTACCTGTGCGGCGCGCTGCTGATCACCCTCGGCGTCGTCGTCGGCTCCGCCGAGGTCGAACTCTCCGAACCGGAGTCCTACTCCGTCGTCGAGGAGCGCGCGGTCATCAACATCGCGGACATCTCCGACGGCCATCTCCACCGCTACGCGTACACGACGTCTTCGGGGGTCGAAGTCCGCTTCATCGTCATTCAGAAGGCAGGCGCCTCGTTCGGCGTCGGCCTCGATGCCTGTGAGATCTGTGGGCCGACCGGCTACTACGAGAAGGACGGGAAGATCATCTGCAAGCTCTGCGAAGTCGCAATGAACATCGCAACGATCGGATTCAAGGGCGGCTGCAATCCCATCCCGATCGAGTACGAGGTTTCCAACGGGACGCTGACGGTCCCGCTGTCGGTCCTCGAGGCGAATGCGAGCGTCTTCGCATGAGCCTTCTCATCTCCGACCCCACGAGGGAGAGGATCTGATCCCATGTTCCTGAGAATGCTGGCGGGGGCTCTGGCGCGCAGGGGCGACCGACACCTCCTCATCGCTGTGACGGTCGCCCTCGGCGCCGCCGTGGCCACGTCGATGCTCTCGGTGATGTTCGACGTCGGGGACAAGGTCAATCAGGAATTGAAGTCCTACGGCGCGAACATCGTCGTGAGGCCCCGAGGCGCGGCGGTCCTCCAGGATCTCTACGGCGCTCAGCCCCCCTCGCAGTCCTTCCTCCGCGAGGACGAGCTCGGCCGGATCAAGACGATCTTCTGGACGTACAACATCCTCGACTTCGCCCCGCTGCTCTCCGTCGACGCCGTCGGCCCCTCGGGGGAGCCCGTCGAGGTCACCGGAACCTGGTTCGATCACCACCTCGACCTGGAGACCGAAGAGACGCTCAATACCGGCCTCGACAAGTTGCGGGCCTGGTGGACGGTCACCGGGCAGTGGATCGGAGACGAGGACCCGGAGGGCGCGATGGTCGGTGAAGGCTACGCCGAGGCTCACGGACTTGCGATCGGCGATCCTGTGACCCTGAGCAGAGACGGGCGCTCCGTCGAGGTGACGATCCGCGGGATCTTCGAATCGGGCGACGAGGCCGATTCCGGGGTCTACACGAACCTGGCCATCGCCCAGGAGCTTCTCGGAGAGCCCGGAGCCGTCGGCTCGGTCGAGGTGTCCGCCCTGACGACCCCGGATAACGACCTGGCGCGGAAGGCGGCGAAGAACCCGGAGTCCCTGTCCGTGTCCGAGCGCGAGACCTGGTACTGCACCGCCTACGTCTCCTCCATCGCCTACCAGATCGAAGAGGTCATGACCGACTCCGTGGCCAGGCCCGTGCGGCAGGTCGCCGAGTCGGAAGGGACCATTTTGGAGAAGACTCAGCTCCTCATGCTCCTTGTCACCGTCCTCGCCCTCGTCGCCTCCGCGCTGGCCATCGCGAATCTCGTCACCGCGAACGTCATGGAGCGCTCCGGGGAGATCGGTCTGATGAAGGCGATCGGAGCGAAGAACCATTCGATCATCGCTCTGCACCTCAGCGAGATCGCTCTGGTCGGCCTCGTCGGAGGGGCCCTCGGCTACGGGGGCGGGATCGGACTCGCGCAGGTCATCGGGCAGATCGTGTTCGGCGCCTCGATCTCCTTCACTCCGGTCGTCCTGGTGCTCGTGTCGCTCCTCGTCCTGCTCGTCGTCCTCAGTGCCTCGATCCCGGCCATCCGCTACCTTCTGCGGCTCAATGCCGCAGAAGTCCTTCACGGAAGGTGAGAGAGATGAAGCGCCGCACGATGTTCTGGCGGATGGTCTCCTCGTCAATCCTGAGGAGGCGCTCTCGCGTCCTCATCGCCGTTCTGGCCGTCGCCATCGGTGCCACGACCCTGTCGGGTCTGGCGACCATCGCCCTGGAGGTCCCCGCTCAGCTCGCCCGCGAGGTCCGCTCCTACGGCGCGAACCTCGTCGTCTCCCCCGTTTCAGGGAAGGACTCCATAAGCGCCGAGTCCCTCGAGGCGATCCCGTCCCTCGTGCCGAAGGGGGCCCTCGTCGGCTCGGCGGCCTTCGACTACGAGGCGATCACCGTCAACGATCGGCCCTACGTCGCCGCAGGAGCCGATCTGGAGTCGGTGCGCGCGATGAACCCGTACTGGTACGTCGAGGGGGAGTGGCCGCAAGGACCCGACGAAGTGCTGATCGGCGAGGAGATCGCGGACACGATCGGCGCTTCGGCCGGGAAGAGGATCTCCGTCGTCCGCCTCGAGGAGGCGGACGAGCACGCCCAGTCCGGCGGGGTCGAGGCGAAGACGAGCGTCGACTTCACCGTATCCGGGGTCCTCAAGACCGGGGGGACGCAGGACTCCTACATGTACATGACCTCGCAGGCGATCTCCGCCCTGACCGGCGTCGAGGCGCGCGCGACGGTCGCGGAGTACTCGATCGCTGTCGAGGGCCCGGTCCTGGAGAGCGTCGTCGCGGCCATCAACGCCTCCGTGCCCGGAGTGTCGGCGCAGGCCGTCAAGCGCCTCGCGCAATCCGACTCCGGCGTCATCTCGATGCTGCGCTCCCTGCTCGTCATCATCGCCGGCATCGTCCTCGTCCTCACCCTGATCGGGGTGTCCACGACGATGGTCGCCATCGTCGCCGAGAGGCGCACCGAGATCGGGCTTCGTAAAGCACTCGGCGCCTCCTCGCGCTCCATCACCATGGAGTTCATCGGTGAAAGCCTGCTCCTCGGGCTCATCGGAGGTGTCCTCGGAGTCGCCCTCGGATATGGTCTCGCTGTGGCCATCAGCCTCAACGTCTTCCACAGGAGCTTCTCCTTGTCCCCACTCATCGCCCTCATCACGGTTCTCGCCTCGCTGGCGATCGCCGTCCTCGCCTGCCTGCCGCCGGTGCGTCGCGCCGCCGCCGTCGACCCCGCCCTCGTCCTGCGCGGAGAATGAAGGAACCAGCATGACTGAAGAGAAGACCGCCCCGCCCCTGCTCGACCTCGAAGGGGTCTCCAAGATCTACGGTGAATTGCACGCCCTCGACAATGTGTCCCTGCAGGTCCCGGCCGGACAATGGGTCTCAATCGTCGGCCCCTCCGGCTCGGGCA
>ERZ773197.2550-NODE-2550-length-11423-cov-78.876056_pt1 | contig 11423 bp, 10 predicted proteins | sample MGYA00580999_ERZ773197 | MGnify/ENA primary metagenome ERZ773197 (study PRJEB29015, sample SAMEA2738166) | human oral metagenome | biome: human oral; feature: human-associated habitat; material: saliva | place: China | collected 2185 ... | reverse complement strand
GGGGCACCGGGCGCACGCAGCGCTTCGTGGACCTCGCGACCGCCGCTCTCGACTCCGGCTTCCCGCTCCGCGTCGACGAGGCCGGGGCTGGTGAGGGTGTGGCTGGTGAGGGCGCGGCCCGCGCGCCGCGCCGCGTTGTCCACGTGGAGGTCGGTGAAGGCTTCGGGCGCCCCTCCCTCGTGTCCATCGACGTCGTCGTGGCCTCCTCGGACGTGCTGTCTGAGCGCGAGGCAGCGACGCGCGCCCTCGACGCGATTACCCGAGCGACCTGGGACAATCCCGAGATGGCACCGGTCAGCGTGCGTGCACGAGTCCTCGGTGCCCACGATGACGCCGACGACCTCGAGGCCCCCGGCGTGCAGACCGACACCGTCGTCGATATGAGCGCCCTCGGCTTCGCCGACGAGATCGCGCGCCCCGACGAGCTCTACGACCGCTACGGCGCGCCCGACTGCGACCCCGCCTGGAGGCCGTGACCGGACCGTGAGTCCAGGCCTCGTCGGGGGCGAAGAAACGGTAAAGGCGGCGAGGCGCGGACCAACCGCGCACCCGCCGCCCTTCGCGAATAGAGCTCAGGCCTCCCAGCGCGCCAGGCGCTCGGACAGGCCGATGTAGGTCGCGGGGGTCAGCGCGAGGAGACGCTCCTCCACCTCGGCCGGCAGACCCAGGCCCGCGATGAACTCACGCATGTCTTCCGCGCCCACCTCGTGGCCGCGCGTCAGCTCCTTGAGACGCTCGTACGGGTTCGCCATGCCGGTCGCACCCGCGATCGCGGCCGCGCGCATCGCCTGCTGGACGGCCTCGCCGAGCACCGCCCAATTCGCATCCAGGTCGGCCGCCATACGCGCCGCGTTGATCTCGATGCCGTCCAGGCCGCGCACCAGGTTGTCGTAGGCCAGCACCGCGTGACCGAACGCGACGCCCACGTTGCGCTGCGTCGTCGAATCCGTCAGGTCGCGCTGCATGCGGCTGGTCACCAGCGTCGCGCCGAGAGAATCCAGCAGCGCGTTCGACACCTCCAGGTTCGCCTCCGCATTCTCGAAGCGGATCGGGTTGACCTTGTGTGGCATCGTCGACGAGCCCGTCGAGCCCTGCGCCGCCAGGTTCTGGTGGAAGTAATCCATCGAAATGTACGTCCACGCGTCCGTCGCAAGGTTGTGGGCGATGCGGCCCGCGCGCGCCACGTCCGAGTACAGCTCGGCCTGCCAGTCGTGCGACTCGATCTGCGTCGTCAGCGGGTTCCACGTCAGGCCCAGACCCTCCACGAAGGCGCGAGCCAGCGTCGGCCAATCCGCGCCCGGCACCGACACGACGTGCGCGGCCCACGTGCCCGTCGCGCCGTTGATCTTGCCCAGGTACTCCGTCGCCTCGACGCGCTTGATCTGGCGGGACAGACGGTGCGCGAACACCGCCATCTCCTTGCCGATCGTCACGGGGGTCGCCGGCTGTCCGTGCGTGTGCGCCAGCATCGGGACGGCCGCACCGGCCTCGGCGAGGCCGCGCAGACGATCCAAGAGCGCGCGGATCGCGGGCAGCCACACCTGCTCGGTCGCCGCCTTGATGGTCAGCGCGTACGCCAGGTTGTTGATGTCCTCGGAGGTGCAGAAGATGTGAACGACCTCGCGCAGGGACGGCAGATTCGTGTCCGCGCCCAGCTTGTCGGAGGCCGCCTCCAGGTATTCGCCGATCAGGTACTCGACGGCCTTGACGTCGTGGCGGGTAACCGCCTCGAACTCGCCCAGGCGCTTGATGTGGTCGGCGCCGAAGTCGCGCGTGAGGGCGCGCAGGTAGTCGCGCTCGGCGTCCGTCAGCGTCGGGGCACCCGGCAGGACCGAGTTGTCGAGCAGGAAAATCAGCCACTCGAGCTCGACGTGGACGCGCGCGCGGTTCAGGCCCGCCTCGGACAGGTAGTTCGCCAGGGGCGCGGCGACCGCGCGGTAGCGGCCGTCCAGCGGGCTGAGCGGTTCACCCCCGCCCGCCAGGTCCGAATAGCCGTGGGCAGTGGAGAACAGTGTCATCGTGTCGCTCATACCCCTATCTTCCCAGAACGAGGGGCCATCGGGGCGCCCAGTCCGCACGGCGGTTCGTGGCGTGGGTAACGTACGAGGTCGGGGCGGGGTGGGGTGCGCGCGACGGTTCCGGGCGTGTCGTCCACAGGGGTGGGTGGTGTCAGGCGGTTATCCACAGGGAGTGCCGCGCGGCTGGTAGGAGGGGAGTGAGGCGGCGTAGCGTGCGAGGACAAGCAACGACTCTTCCAACGACGGGAGACACCATGATTCTCGATCCGACCAGCCCAGGTCTGTCCCTCCAAGCCGCCCATGGCCTCGTCGACGGCCTGCGCGGGGTGCTCGCGGGCGCGACTTGCCCGCAGTGGACGGGAGTGGGAGGTGACTCCTACCGGGCGCGCTGCGGCGAGACCGTCGCCGGCGCTCAGGCAGTCCTCGACCAGATCCAACAGGCCCTCGACCTCGTCCCCGCCTTTGACGCGGAGCGGGCGCACGGCCTCGCGCGCAGCCTCGCCGAGTCCGCCGAATCAGCCGAACTACATCCCGAACTCGTCATGCTTGGGGCGTGGTGACCGTGGCCTTCGATCCGAACCGACACGTGTCCGTCTCCTCGGGGTCCTTCCACGTGGATGTCAACGAGCTGTGCGCCGCGCACACCCTCGTCACATACGAAGAGAACCTCTCGGTCGGCCCCGCGCGCCTCGCGCTGGGCGCCGCACTTGCCGAGGCCGACCTGGCCTCGTTCTTTGCCCCGGAAACGGCTACCGGCCTCATAGCCGCGATCAGTGCCGCCCTCAGTGCCCTCGACGCCCTTCAGGCCAGCGTCGACGACCTGCGGTGGAAGCTCCAGGACGCGGCCCTCACCTACGCGGACGCGGAGGCCGGCGCTTCGCTGTGGGAGGCCGTACCAGGCAGCCCGTTGGGGCCGCAGCTCAGCTGGCGAAGCCTCGGAGCGGTCGTACTCTCCCCAGGCGGTGCTCTGGCCACCGTAGGTGGGGCGCTCTACCACGAGTATCAGGACGCATCCGCGAGCGCGGGGGTGCCCTGGCTGCCCGCGGTTCTCATGCCCGAGATAACGACCATGGTGCGCAGGAGGGACCTGTACAACGCTGCGATCGACGGTATCGCTTTTGCTCTGCATGGGGACGAGGAGTCCGGTGCATTGTTCCAGCGTGACCTCGGCAGGTTCGCCCTCGACGTGAATTCCCTGCCTGCGTTTCGAAACGTCGTGCAGTCACTGGCCGGGCGGGGGGTGAGCCAGGACCTGAACTCAACCTCTACACAGCCTGCGTCCGGTATCGCCGCGCTCGCAGCGCCCTGGGTGGCCGCCCTGTCTAACCGCTTTGGTTGCGGGCATGGGGCGAGCTACGGGGTCGCCGTGCGGGGAACGGACGGGAACACTCGTGTTCATCACAACGATGCGGCTGCCCATATTCCGTCCGGCACCCTCGACGCGCGCACCCGTGCGTCGCTCGCGGCCATGCGTGACGCGGCACCAGATACCCACTACACAGGCGTCACCACCAGCGCGGACACCATCGAGCACATTGTCGACATGCACGGAGGTGACGCCGACAACGGAGAGATCGCCATCGAGGAACACGTGACGGTGGGCGAGGACGGCACGACGACCCGCTCGTGGACCGTCGACATTCGAGGCACCCAATCCTTCGCGATCGGGCAGTCAGGCCCCCAGGACATGACGACCAACCTGCAGGGCGTGGCGGGAATGGCCTCGGATCAGCTCAACGCTGTCATGGAAGCCATGGACGCGGCCGGTATCTCGCCCGAGGAGGCCGTCGAGTTCGCCGGCCACTCGCAGGGAGGCATCATGGCGGCTCAGCTGGCTGCCGACCCCGCCGTGCGCGCACGCTACAACGTCGTCTCCGTCGTCACCGCAGGCTCGCCCACGGCGACGGTTGCACCCAGCGACGTTCCCGTCCTCTCCTACGAAAACTCGGGCGACATCGTCCCCGGCCTGGACGGGAACGCAACACGCGGGGACAACGTGACGACCGTCAGGTTCCACGACTACGAGGCCGCGGCTCACCCCGAAGACTCGGTTCCCTCCTCGCACAGCGCGCCGCTGTACGTGGATGAAATCCGAAGCACCCTGGACGCGGCCCGGGCCTCGTCCGATCCGGGACTGAACGCCCTGGCTGCCGCCGAGGCCCACCGCACCCAGGCACTTGGCCTCACCCCCGGCACACAGACCACCATCCACCACTATCAAACGAGGCGCATCACCCAGGGGTGATGCGCCTCGACGGAAAAGGGAAACGATACGTCAGTCCCGCTCGCCCTTCTTATCTCGCAGGATGCCAGAGACGATCGAGGACACCACGGAGGTGATGACCGCGCCGGCCAGGCACGACCAGAAGCCGCCCGTCGTCATGGGGAATCCGAGCGACGTGGACAGCCAGCCCGTCAGCGCGAACAGCGCAGAGTTCGTCACCAGGGCAAACAGGCCGAAGGTCAGGAGGTACAGGGGGAACGCCAGCGTCGTCACCACAGGCTTGATGATCGAGTTCACCGCCGTGAACACTAGGGCGACGACCGCCAGAATAATGACGGTCTGCGAGGTCGACGACGACTCGATCGAGATTGACGAGACCACGTGGATCGTCACCCACAGGCCGGCCATCGTGGCCAATAAACGAGCAATGAATTCCATTTCTCCATTCTTGCGCAGTGGGATGATGCTTGCACGGTCCAAGTCCATGGGATAGGACTACACACATGACCAACCTGCGTATCCGTCCCGCCGTCGCCTCCCTGCCTCGCTACGTCCCCAGCAAGACCGCGCCCGACGCCGTCAAAATCTCATCCAACGAGATGCCGACGCCGCCCAGCCCCGCGGTCCTGGACGCGATTGCGCGCGAACTCGAGACGATCAACCGGTACCCCGACCTGACGGCCGCACCCCTACGAGAGGCCCTCGCGCAGCGCTTCGGCGTCGGTGCCGACCAGGTGTGCGTGGGCACCGGTTCCTCGGCGATCCTCGTCGCGGCGCTGTCCGCCGTCTGCCAGCCCGGCAGCCAGGTCGTCTTCCCCTGGCGCTCCTTCGAGTCCTACCCGATCGCCGTTCCTTCCGTGGGCGGTGACCCCGTGCCCGTCGAGCTCCTCCCGGATGGCACCCACGACCTCGACGCCATGCGCGCAGCGATCAACCCCGACACCGTCGCCGTCATCGTGTGCTCTCCCAACAACCCGACGGGCCCCGCCCTCACCTATGAGGAGATCGCCGGCTTCGTCGCCGAGGTCCCCGAGGACGTCATGATCATCGTTGATGAGGCCTACATCGACTTCGTGACCAAGCCCGGCGTGCGCACCGCGGTCCCCCTCATCGAGGAGCACCCCAACGTCATCGTCATGCGCACCTTCTCCAAGGCTCACGCCCTGGCCGGCGTGCGCGTTGGCTACGCCATCGGCGATCCCGAGGTAATCGGCGCGATCCAGGCCCTCCTCGTCCCCTTTGGCGTCAACTCCCTCGCCCTCGCCGCGGCCCTCGCCTCCCTGAAGGACGCCGAGGGTGTGCAGCGCGCGGTCGCCGAGATCATCGCCGAGCGCGAGCGCATCATCCCGGCCCTGCGCGCCCTCGGCTACGACATCCCCGACAGCCAGTCGAACTTCTACCTGATCCGAGGCGACGTCTACGGCCTCGTCGAGGCGTGCGCGCGCGTCGGCCTTATCGTGCGCCCCTTCCGCGGGGGTGTGCGCGTCTCGGTCGGCTCGCCCGAGCAGAACGACCTCTTCCTGTCCGTTGCTACCGAGTTTGCACGAACCGCGGGCATCGGCGCGTAGGAGTGCGTGCGAATGGGCGCGCCCAACGAATCGGACGCGCCCATGCACCCGTCGAGGTGCAGCGGATTAAGGGATCAGCAGCGAGACAATGAGGAGAATTGACCAGCCCAGCTCGCTGAATCCGATGAGCTTGGGAGAGAAGGGGCGCGCGCGTGTCCGGTTCAGAGTTGGCATCACCCACGCTCGTGCGCTCAGGCACGCCCACATGAGGACCGGCCAGATCGCCAGCGCGCCGAACCACCACGCCGCGGCCGCGCACAAGGTGAACGCCGCGTGCAGCAGCGTCGAACCCACCGCCCAGCGCGGATCCTTGCGGCCGCGAATCATCGAGCGCACCAGCGGAACCGTGCCGATGTAGTGCAGGCCGAACGCGGTGCACGTGGCCCACGCGTGGAGCGTCACCGCAGAAGGTGAACCGTCGGCGACCGCCAGCGAAAACGCGATGGGGCCCATGATGTTACCCGCCAGGATCGAGGCCGCGCGGGCCCCCAGGGAGCGCTCGCGGCCCTTCCACACGAGGTAGAGCGCGGACGAGGCCAGGGGCGCGAAGGCGATCGCCCACCACAGCAGCTGCGGGCGCAAAGCCAGGAGGGTGGCACCGGGGAGCGCAGCGAGCACTCCGTAGGTAAGGACCGCCGGGGCAATCCGGGAGCGGCGCTTGGCGGGGGTTTTGACCCACAGGCACACGGCGGAGAACATCTGGAACGCCATCGCCCATGCGACCAGCATGAGGACGACCATCCACGAGAAGGTAAAGGACAGCGCCCACCCGAGCAGCGGCGGGAAAGCCATCATCGTCCACGCGCCGTGCTGGTCGGAGATCCAGCCGTCGCGGGCAAGCTTGCGCATGCGGGGGTTGTTGTGGTGGCGCGGCTTCGGACGCCCCTGGGCGCACCCCGATGCGCGGTTTGGGGAGCTCTCTGCGGTGTGTTCGGGTGTTGTGTGAGTCTGCGGCGCTGCACTGTGCATAGCCTTAGCTTAGTGAAGTCCACCTGTGAGGCTCAATACTGGGAGGTTCACAACGTGAGACTGAAGGGGGAAAATTTCAACAATCGGTGAAATATGGGGGCATGTCCACATCTGACACAGTGACAACTCAATCCCCCGTCCTTTCCTCAGAAGACCGCAGCGCGCGCATCGCTGTCACGGTCTTTCCGCTGCTGATCCTGGCGGCCTTCGTGATCGCCATGATCACGCCCGACACCTTCAAGCCGCTGGCTCCCGGCGTGAACTGGGCGCTCGGCGTCATCATGTTCGGCATGGGCCTGACCCTGACGCTGCCCGACTTTGGGCTCATCGTCAAGCGTCCGCTGCCCGTGCTTGTGGGTGTTGTCGCCCAGTACCTGATCATGCCCCTCGTCGGTTGGGCCCTGTGCTACGTGTTCCGCCTGCCCGACGCGGTCGCGGTTGGCGTCATCCTCGTCGGTTGCGCGCCCGGTGGTACGGCCTCGAACGTGATCTCCTACCTGGCGAAGGCGGACGTCGCCCTGTCGGTCACCATGACCTCGATCTCGACGCTGCTCGCGCCCCTCATGACGCCGCTGCTCACCGCCTGGCTGGTGGGCAATCGCATGCCGGTTGATGGTGCGGCGATGGCGAAGAACATCCTGCTGATGGTTCTCGCCCCCGTCCTGGGCGGCTTCATCGTGCGCTTCGTCGCGGGTAAGTTTGTGGAGAAGATCCTGCCGATTCTCCCCTGGATTTCCGTGTTCGGTATCTGCTACGTGCTGCTGGTCGTCGTGTCTGGCTCGGTCAACAAGATCCTGACCTCCGGCGCCCTCATCATCGCGGTGGTCATCTGCCACAACCTGCTGGGCTACCTCTTCGGCTACCTGGCCGGACGCGTGGGCCGCGGCTCCGATAAGGCGGCGCGCACGACCGCGATCGAGGTTGGCATGCAGAACTCGGCGCTGGCCGCGACGCTGGCGAAGACTCACTTCGCCGCCACCCCGGAGACCGCGCTTCCGGCAGCCGTGTTCTCCGTGTGGCACAACCTGTCCGGCGCGCTGCTGGCGATGTTCTTCCGTCGCTGGAAGAACGGCGGACAGGCCTAAATGGACGAGGCCGGGGCGGGGCGAGCACTGATCCCCGCGTCCGGTTCTCAACTGAGTAGATGACGAGGAGGGGGTGGCCCGCAGGGATTGCCCCCTCCTCGTGCGTGCTCAGGGGTTGCGCCTCCTCGTATCGAGTGGTGTGACCACCACGCTCGTTTGTGATTCGTGCAGTGGAATATGTCAATACTGCACGAATGTTCGTTGGCCGTGAGGAAACTAATGGCGTGAAAATGCGATATGGTTCGCAGGTACCCATCACAAATACTCGAAGGAGTAACCCTCATGAAAAAGCGTCTTCTGACGGCCGCCCTCGTTGCACTGCTGCCCCTGAGCTTGGCCGCCTGTGGTGGGCAGTCCAAGCAGGCTGCCTGCCAGATCATCAATGACAAGGCCGTCAAGGCAATTGATGGCCTGGATCCGAGTAACACGGAAGATATGATCCAGGGCATGACCAAGGTTGCGGCTGTCCTGAAGTCTGACGACATTACCAACGCGGATGTGAAGGCTGCTGCGGTGGCTGCGGGCGATAGCGCTCAGGCTCTCGCCGATTTCGCCAAGACGGCGGGTGATGATCCTTCGACAGATCAGATGACTGAGGCTATGGATCTGTACACGACCTTCGCGACGTCGATGTCGTCGCTCGAGACGCTGTGCAACGCGAAGTGACGAGCAGCATCAGATTTTATGCGCCCGCGTGCGGGCGTTGAGAGTTGAGGGCGGCCCCGCGGGGCCGCCCTCAACTCTGCCTTGACGCGTGTCACATGCTCGTCAGAGTGTCACTTACCGGTGCACACCGACTGAAGGCTGTTCGTTGAATCCGGGTACTCTGTTGTCGCTGACAGAATCCGGGCGCGCTGCTCGGAGGTCGGCTGATCGTCGGCTGCCTTGGTCGCGTCGAGGAGCTTCTGTGTACTGTGCGCCAGGCCATTTGCCGCCGACTTGACTTCGGGGTTGGTGATCTCGTCGGACTTCATGATGTCGATGAAGCTCGACAGGGTCTTGATCGCCGAGGCCTTGTCCTTATCGTTGAGGCTTGAGGAAATAGCATTGGCCTTGTCGTCGAGAATGGCGCAGGCTTCCTCCTTCGTCTGACTCGACTTCGACGGGCTTGACGCGGGAGGCGGTTGCGATGGTGTGCTTCATGGGATACTCCTTGAAATGTTGAAGTTTGTGTTCGCATTCAGTCTAGCTCTAACCGCGTGAAATTAATATATCGGTCAGCGGAGTATTGGTAACACGGAATACCAGGGTTAGACGGTGATCTGGATCGGTCTATGACCCCGTTTGATGTCAGGTTGTGGCGTGTTCTGTCAATCCGTTTGGCGTCCGTGGTTTGTCCCGTGTTGCCGTTGGGCCTGACCTCTGTCCCGCGGTGTCGTTTCCGGCCGTGGCTCCGACAAGGCGGCGCGCACGACCGTGATCGAGGTTGGCATGCAGAACTCGGCTTTGGCCGCGACGCTGGCGATGTTCTTCCGTCGCTGGAAGAACGGCGGACAGGCCTAAATCGACGAGGCCGGGGCGCAGGAGTGCTGATCTCGGGTTATAGGACTCTACGTGTTGCTGGTAGCGTGACTTTTCGGCGCCGACGGCGCGGCCATCGCACGCAACGAGGGGCGGGATCCTTCGGGGTTCCGCCTCCGTCGTCTCCCTGGGCATATAGAGAGCGTCGGGAGGCCTGCGAACCCTTCAGGCCCTCTTGTGTTTCTGTGAACGCATCCTGCGCACGCGGGCCTTTTGATGTGCATGTTGGCCCGATGATCCGCACGTTAACCCGATAGGTGGTGGCCTAAACCCGGCAGGTGGACACCTGGGTCCATTGATGCGCACGTTAACCCGATAGGTGGTGGCTTGGGCAGGCTGCCCACCATGCCACCAATAGGGTTTAGCTGCGCATTGAAGGGTTCATGCTGCCAGCAGAGGGGCCCGGCTGCCAGCACGGCCACCACGACAAACACCACTGCGCCCAAAACGCAGACCACCTCAACCACAACACCCCGATTTTCAGCGTTTTTCACCGAGGTGGTCTGCACTTTGGGCACCACACCACCTCAAACCGTGATCTCACCGCCACCAAACGGGGGAAATGGCGTCATTAGAACCACGACACGCCGGCGACACGCCGATAGCTAGCCTCTAATGCTGCAAAACCCCCACCGCCACCGGCGTGGAGGGCGCCGGAGGGACCGCAGGGCCTGGCCGCGGCACCGGAGAGATCGGAAGGCCGGGCTGCGGGGCACGTGGGCCGAGACGCCCGTAGGCGGCGGGGCCTGGCCGGACAACGAGCCGACGCGCCGATCGAAGCTCGCGGCGCGGATGGCCGAAGCGGGCGGCACCGACACCACCGCCAGCCAAATTTCGCACGTAATTTATCGCGGTCATTTTTCGAGATGCCCCAAAAACGTTGGAATTCCAGGGTTATAGGATAAAACGTGTTGCTGGGGTTAGTTCCAGGTGTTGTGGTAGGGGGTGGTGTGGTGGAGTTCGTTGAAGCAGATTGCGTCGCCCCAGCCGGGGATGATGGCGGTGGTTTGGTGGGTTTGACGGGCTTGGTGTCAGGTGTTTTCGAGGGCTGTGTCGGTCGGTATGGCGTCCAGGATTGTCGCTGCTGGCTGGGGGTGGGCTGAGTGGGTGTAGCACCACCAAAACACGGCTTTCATGCGTCGGGTCAGGCCCATGGCGCGGTGGTCGCGCAGCATCTGGCGTAGGCGCGCGTTCGTGCTTTCGATCTGGTTGGTTGTTGCGGGTCTCTGGCGTGTCCAGGTGGGGTCCAGGTACGTGAACAACAGACCTTGCCTGATGAGCTTGTTGAGGCTGTTACGAGCCCGAACGAGACGTTCGTGGGTGTATTCCCATCCTCCGTCAGGCCTGCGTGTTTTCTCCTCCAAGAAGCCCTCCCAGCGCGCGCACCACCCCTGGTAGGCACCGATCCATTCCTGAGCATCTTCTCGGCCCTCCACGTGCAAGAGTTGTTGCCCCAGAGCGTATAAGTGTTGTGAGGTCTCCAGTTTGGGGCGCGTTGTGGTGGCTTGGCGGATACGGCAATACGCGTGGAAAGTACAGCGCTGGACGCGCGTGGCGGGCCAGACCTTCGTGCACGCTGTGGCGAACCCGCTGCCCCCGTCAGTGACAACCAGGGCCGGGGGCGCGATCGGGCTCATGAGCGCTTCCCAGACCCAGGAATTCTCACTCCTCGCCGCGTACCAACCCAGCACACAATCGGGTGTTTGGGCGATGAGCACCACGGCGTCTCGGCCCAGGTGAATACCATCGACGAAGATGACCTCATGAACCTCATCGACGATCGGACTGAAAGGCCATAACTGCCACAACGGCTCACAACGCCTACGAAACGAACGACCCCCACCAGGCACACCCACCTGACGGAGCCGACCCAGCAGCCAGGCCACGAACTCATCAAGATACTTGGCCGTGGAATTAATGCGGCTGACCTGGCTGATATTGCACGGGGTGCAGCGCCATCGCTGCGCCCCTGAAGCTGAGTGTCCATACCTGGTCATCACTCGCCCGCACGCCGGGCATTTGGGGGTATTCATACCCC
>ERZ773197.2547-NODE-2547-length-11431-cov-8.126758_pt1 | contig 11431 bp, 13 predicted proteins | sample MGYA00580999_ERZ773197 | MGnify/ENA primary metagenome ERZ773197 (study PRJEB29015, sample SAMEA2738166) | human oral metagenome | biome: human oral; feature: human-associated habitat; material: saliva | place: China | collected 2185 ... | reverse complement strand
AATCACCTACTTGTGTTAGTTGTGGTAAGTTCAGTTTACTTAATTGTTCATTACAAGGAATAAAATAATGACCTACTTTTGTTAGTCGTGGCAAGTTTAGTTCACTTAGTTGTTTATTTTGTTCAAGAAAACAATCACCTACTTGTGTTAGTTGTGGTAAGTTCAGTTTACTTAATTGTTCATTACAAGAAATAAAATAATCACCTACTTGTGTTAGTTGTGGTAAGTTTAGTTTATTTAATTGTTCATTATATTGAAGAAAACCATTACCTACTTGTGTTAATTGTGGTAAATTTAGTTCACTTAGTTGTTCATTTTGTTCAAGAAAACAATCACCTACTTGTGTTAGTTGTGGTAAGTTTAATTTATTTAATTGTTCATTATATTGAAGAAAACCATTACCTACTTGTGTTAATTGTGGTAAATTTAGTTCACTTAGTTGTTCATTTTGTTCAAGAAAACAATCACCTACTTGTGTTAGTTGTGGTAAGTTTAGTTCACTTAATTGGTTATTCAATTGAAGAAAATTATGACCTACTTGTGTTAATTGTGGTAAGTTTAGTTCACTTAGTTGTTCATTTTGTTCAAGAAAATCATCACCTACTTGTGTTAGTTGTGGTAAGTTTAGTTCACTTAGTTGGTTATTATATTCAAGAAAATTATCACCTACTTGTGTTAGTTGTGGATTACTATATCCAATAATATTATTATCTTTGTCAATTTCTATTGATATTGGTAACTCTGAATCTTTAGTTTCTATAATTATAACCCTTGTTTGTTTTTCTTTTTCAGAATTCTTTTCCATTTGGATTTTTTCAATATTTTCAAAACATTTACAAAAACCATCTTCTCTATATGCATCATATAATCTTAATCTCTTTTTTTCTTTATCTAATATAAAATAATCTATCAAAACTTCTTTTTCTGGTTCTAACTTTATTATTTCTCCACCGATCTATTATTATATTTCCTGGGCAATAGTATCTTCCGTCTATTTCCATATTATACTTATAATATTTTCCATCACTTGCAACTGTATATCCAGGTAATTCAAATTCTTCTATATTGTTTTTATTTAATTCGAGTCCTCTTTCGTGTAATAATCTAGCAAAGCTTTCAGTTAAACCACTAGCTATTTTATTTAAATCATTTCCATATGTTCCATTCGGGTTATTCACAGTATGGTTATATCTAGTTATTATATGTGGAGTACATATTCCATACTTGTCAAATTGTATTCCTAATACTGATGTTCCGTATTCATCTTCTCTTTGTGGATTTTTAAAATCTTCTCTTTTAATCCTTTCAACATCTTTTTTTACTGCAAAAAAACTACACTAGATTTTAATCTTCCACGATTATATATCGTACATATTAATTCATCTGGAGCATAATATTTTCTGAATTTTTGTATTTCTTCTTCAGTTTTACATTCTATTAATTCATAACCTACTTCATCTAAAATTTCATATGGATTTTTTTCTTCAATTACTTGTATTTCTTTTTTTTCAACATCTATTTTACTAAAAATAAAATTCTTAAAATCAATTAAAACATTATTTTTTTCTATATCATCACCTATGCTTCTACTATTTTGTGCAAAATATTTATTTAAAATTCCGAATTAATAATCCTTCTTTTTCTAACAAAGAAGAAAAATTATCTCTACATATATGCATAAATTTTTCGCCATATTTTTTCTTAATTTCTTTTAGTTCCCTTGATAATTCAGGCATATTATTTTCCTCCTTATATAATATTATCCATATAACCTTTTCAAAATAATCTCTTTATTTTTCATTATTAATTTAATTATATCAATACTATTCATATTTATAGTATTTCTTCCACATGGGTTTTTTAAATTTCCGAATGTATATAATACACTATATCCTGCGTACCTTGGGTTTAATAGTTCTGCTGATAGTTCAAGATAATCTCCTATTTTAGGACTTTCATCAATATCATAAAATTCCATACTGAATTCATAATTATTATTTTTACTATCTTTTAGATAGTATAAGCCTTCTTTTTTATTAATTATTTCAAGTTTTACCATTTTAAACTCTCCTTATTTTTATACCTTCTTATACACTTTGTATTTTATCATAAATAACTTTTAAATACTAAAATATTAGAATTTTAATATAAATATAATATTTTAGTAATATACATTTAGAAGATTTCAATAACAAAATGTTTATGAATTAAGAAATTATTATCTGAAACACCTAACAAAAAGTTATTCTTCTAAAGAAATATCACAATGTCTGATGAAAATATTCTTTATATGGATTATTTTTTAAATGATTAAAAAATTTTATCCCATATGGGCTTTTTGGTGATACTTATTTTTTTCTATTTCAACAACTCTCATATTAAACAAAAAAAGAAAAGACTGTTTAACAAAATATTTTATATACTTTGTAAGCAGTCTATGAAAAAATCAAATTTATTTCTTCTTAACAATTATTTTTCAATTCTTCTCTTAACTTCATCCATAACTTTCCTAAATTATTTTGACCATTCCTATTAGGTCCCCAACCCCAAAAATCATATTTAGGAGAATCTTCAACAATCATATAATCTTCAGTTTATAAAAGTTTCTTTTTAACATAAGGATTTTGTTCAATTTTTAATCTAAGTAATTCCTCCATAATAGAAATCTTAACATCATCCCAATCTTCTCTTATTTTATCCCTGTTAGCATATGAAATTCTTTGAGCCTCGTCAGCAGAATGTGATTTCTTTATTTTCTCCACTAGCTCCTCATCACTTCCCATAAAACTTGCTGCTTGATAAGCTTCTTCAACTGACGAAAACAAATATCCATTCCACTCTACTTTAAAAGATGAAAAATTATCAAAAGGATAAAATTATCTAGGATAAAACCCAATAACTTCATCCATCTTTTCTCTTAACCATCTATCACGATATTGCTCCAACTCAATCATCACATAACTCCTACACTTTTTTTATTAAAACATGATAATGATAAGATTCATTTAATCCATTATCTTTTTCATAATAATTAACAACTTGATAAATGTCAACAATTTTAAATCTATAAAATAACTCTTTTATCAAATCATAATCTGCAAAAAAATGTAGTACTTTGTATTCAAGACCTTCCTCCATTCTCAATCTAGTATTATTATCAATAAGTGGCCAATCTTCTTGTTTAAATCCAAAAGTATCCTTTGAACCAAGAGTTAAATAACATTCCCCATCTTTCCTTAAAACTCTATATATTTCCTCAGCAATTTTCTTCATTCCATCCGTATCAGTGTGTGAAATAACATTTCTACATAATATACAATCAAACTTATCATCTTCATAAGGTAAATTCAGCATATCACCAATACTATAATCAAACTTTAAATTTTCACTTTCAGCCCAATCCTTAGTCCTATTAATTGCATCTTCACTAATATCAAAACAATTTACATTAAAATTGCTTTTACCAAATAAGATTGAATGTCTTCCAAGTCCACATCCCAAATCCAAAAAATCTTTTTTATTCTGTGAAATCCATCTATTTAATAAATAATAAGATTCAATACTTGGATTTTTCCACCTTTCTTCTGACTTGCCTTCGACTATTTTCCAGTTCCATCCCTTTGACTCAATCATTTAAATACCTTCCTTAAAATAGTTTAATAATTAATATTTTTACATAAATGATATGGCTTTGCAATAGTTTTTACTTTTTTTGAATATAAAAATTGTAGGTTTGTCAAACATATGTTGTATGTACTAAAATACCTGTGTATGGACTTTTCATACAAATCACTCTCCTTTTATAATAATTTTTAAGCTGACAAACTTAACTTTATTATAACATGGAGAGTTTTTATTTTGATACCACTCTCATAACTATAAGTGTCATTGGACTCACCAGCATAGCTAGTAGTTTAACTCTTAAATTAACAAGAAAACTGTAGAAATAATTTTCCTACAGTTCTTTTTTATTATAACTTAATTAAAAATACAAAACCAATATCGCTCTTCTCTATCCTATATTCAATACCATAATTAGATAAAATTCTACTAACAATATATAATCCCATACCATTACTATTTTTCTTATTTAAATCAAACTTCATTTCAAATAAATTATCAACATTAATTTCACTATCACAGGAATTTTCAAGATAAAAACAGCCATCCCTACTTCCTACATTAATAACACCACCATTATCAGAATAGTTAACAGCATTATTAATTAAATTAGATAAAACAATATTTAATCCACTCTTTCCAATATATAATTCTTCACAATCCAAATTATTAGAAAATTTAATATTTTTATTCTTAATTAAAACACTATATTGATCCATAATCTCATTTAAAACTATACCAATATTAATGTTCTCCTGGTCATCTTTTAAATTTTCAAGCTTTGAAATAAGAAGTATTTGAGAAATATTATGACTCAATTTATCAACAATACCAATACATTCACCAATATAAAAATCCCTATCCTTATATTTTCCAATATTATATTGCATATTCTCCAATATGATTTTCAAACTAGCTAGAGGTGTCTTAAGTTCATGTGAAGCTCCTCTAAAAAAATCATATTTCAATCTCTCTAATTTAATAATTTCTTCCTTCTTCATCAATTTAGCATAAACAATTGAAATACCGATAGATAATATAAAAGAAATAATCAATGAATATGGCAAAAATTTAAAACTTAATTTCTTAGCTTCTTTATTAATATCAGTTGTCGAAACAAATTGAATTGAAACCTTTTCCCCAGTATTTAATTCAATAACCCTATCTTCAATAATCAATGAATTACTAGAACTATTCAAATCTATTTTAGTATTTTTTATAGGCAAACTATTATTATCATTATCATTCTTTATAAAAACACCAATATCACTACTTTTCGAATAAAAATCTAAAGTCTCTTCAATAAACTTAATATCTCTCCCATTCAAGTTCCTTGCAATTTCATCAGATTTCTCAACAATATGACTCTTTCTAGAATCTATATAAATCCTTGGAAATAATAAAAATATCATTAAATGAATAAATACAATTAAAATAATTAATATACTAAATATTTGTAAAAATACTTTTGGAAAAACCTTCAATCTCTTCATTTTCTCTCCAACTTATAACCAACATTTCTTACTGTAACAATACAATCCAATCCAAACTTCTTCCTTAATTCCTTAATATAAACATCAATAACTCTATCATAAGGAACTTCATCAGTATCTTTCCATATATTATCAATTATTTGTGCTCTTGTTAATACATGCCCCTCATTCATAAGCAAAAACTTCAAAATTTCAATCTCTTTCGCATTAACATCAATTTCTTGATCATTATATTTAGCACTATATGCTGTAAAATTCACTTCCAAACCATTATATTTAAAAATATCAACATCACCATAATATCTTTTAATCAATGATTCAATTCTAACTTTCAATACTGATAAAGATAATGGCTTTTCAATATATCCATCAGCTAAATTGGTAAAAGCCTTTAATTTATATTCTTCATCACTAAAAGCAGTCAGCATTAATACAGGAACTTCACTAGTTTTTCTAATCTCTTTTAAAACATCCAAACCATTAACAAACGGCAGGTTTATATCCAAAATGACTAGCTTAAAATCATTTTCTTTAAATTTAGCAAGTGCATCCATTCCATCTTTTGCACCAACCATTATATACCCAAATTCTGATAAATACTCTATAATACCTTCTCTTATATCTTTGTCATCTTCAACAATAAGTATATTCATAAAATCTCCATAATATAAATTACAAATATTATAATTGATTTACTCATCAAAATCAATTTTCATCACTTAATAGCTCTTTAGGTTCTTTTCTCAAAATATTTATAGAAGCAATTAGTAAAGAAACACATAACACAACTAACATAAATATAACAGCATATACAAATAATTTTCCATTTACATTAACATCAAGACTTGTCAATGTCTTATTAAATCCATCAACTTCGGCTCCACCGCCCATTCCTATTGATGAAGACTCTTTCATCATTTGCTTTGTTATACCACTAGTAACATTTTTTAAAATATTATTGCCAACAGCCTTTCCAATTCCACCAGCTAAGAAATAAGAACCTATAAAAGCAGGAATCGTAATAAATACTAATTCAAATAAAAATTGTGTCAAAATTTTTACCTTAGAAATTCCCACTGCTAACAATATAGCAATTTCTCTTCTTCTAGCATTCATCCATAAGAATAACAATAATGCTACAATTACACCAGCAAATACCAATGATCCAATAAACAATTGATCTGCAATTCCATATATTCCAGAAATAGATTTTTGTAATGCTGGGAAATTTGATGAACTTTTAATCAAATTATATTTCTGCCAATTAATATCCAATTTTTTAATATCTCTTAAAACTTGATCAATATTCTTATCACCTTTTACAAAGAATGAAGCATCTTGATAAACTGCAGTATCTTCTGTATAACCATATAATCTAACAGCCGTATCAATATCACTAACTAAAGTATTTTCATAAAGCTCTTGTGAATAAGTTACATTACTTTTATTATGCCCATCAAATAATCCCAATATTTCAACTTCAATTGTCTCATTAGCACCTTTTTCATTATCAGCATCATAAATATTAGATTTTAATTTAATCTTATCACCAACTTTTAAATTGTTCTTTTCTGCTAAATCCTTATGCATTAAAATTTTATTTTTATCACCGTTTTTAATATGTCTTCCTGAAACTAATTTATATGCACCAGAAACAAATTTAGTTTCTTTTTCAGAATTATTAACACCAGTCATCATAACAGACCTTTTAAATTTCTTTGCTCTATCAGGAGATAAATTTGAAAGAGTCCTTGATGTTTCAATAATATCATGATTATCTAAATCAGCCACAATATTAATTCTTTTTACATAATCAACAATATCTTTCGAATCAGCAATTTTTTTAATATCAATTCCTCTAACATTTCCGCTTCCTCTAGGAGTACCTTGATTAACTCTTCTATTTATTTCAATCATAAAACTATTTGTAATACTCGAATACGTTTCTTTAGCAGCCTTATCAGTCGCATCTTTAATAGATAAACTTACTAAACTAAGTGCAGTCATTACTAATACAACAAAAAGTATTATCAAAGACTTCAATTTCTTTCTTGTAACATATGCAAATGCTCTTTTAATCATTTTACTGCCTCCTTAACTTCATTTAATTTCTTATTTTTTAACTCTAAAATCATATCAGCTTCATTTGCAACTTCTTTACTATGTGTTACAACAATCACACATTTATTTCTCTTTTTTGCAAGATTCTTTAATATCTCAATAATTTCAGTAGCAGTAACAGGATCCAAATTTCCAGTAGGTTCATCAGCCAAAATAACAGGTGCCTCAGAAACTAACGCTCTCGCAATTGCAACTCTTTGTTGTTGTCCACCAGATAACTTCATCACATTCCTATTAATTTGACTTTCTTCCAAACCAAGCTCCAATAAAATATCAGCATTAGCCTTACTATTAACAAGCCTAATATTTTCTAATGGTGTCAAATAATCAATTAAATTATAATTTTGAAAAACAAGAGAAATACAATACCTCCTATAATTTGTATAACCAATATCTTTTATATTATCACCATCAAATATAATTTCACCCACATCAGGTTCATCAAGTCCTGCAAGTAATGATAATAATGTTGACTTACCAGCACCTGACTTTCCCATAATTGCATAAAATTTTCCAAGCTCAAAATCTTTACTAATAAGTGATAAAACTTTTTCACCTGAACTACTATAACTAAATGTTACATCTTTCATTTTTAAAATACTCATAAAATCCTCCTAACTCATCTTAGATAAAATCTCTTTAGGCTTCTTAACCAAAAAAGCCATAGATCCAAATATTATTGATAAAACAATAATTCCAATTAAAATACCATAACTAATCAAAAATTTATCCCAACTAATTACATTTGATACTATATTAGTAAATATTTTACTACCAACTTGATTTATAATAACATTCCCTATTACAAATGAAATCATCATACTAGGAATCGTAATTATTAACAATTCAACTATAAATTGCATTATAATTTTAAATTTACTAATTCCAATTGATAATAAAACACCTATTTCAAAAACTCTTTCACGAATCCATAAAATTAATATTAATGAAAGTACTACAAGTCCTCCAACAATAATTAAAATAGACATAATCATAACAATATATTTAACACTACTAACCGTCTCTCTAACTTCATCAAAGTTATTATTATCTGTTCCAATTTTATAGTTTTCCCATTCCAATTTAATTTTCTTAATTTCATTAATTACATCATTCATCTTTTCAGGACTAATTAAATATATATATAATTTTGTAGCAACCTTTTTATTATTATCTAGATTCTTCAAAACTTTTTGACTATAGTCATAATTCATAAAAATCATATTCTCACTAAAATCCGAAGATAATCCATTAAATTTCTCCTGTTTCTTTCCAATAAACAAACCTACGATTTCAAACTCTTCTTCATTTTTTTCAAGCATTAATTTAATCTTATCACCGATTTTTAATCCATTCTTTACAGCTAAATCTTCATGAATAATAACCTTATTAGTATCTCCATTTTCAATATTTCTTCCACTCTTAATACTAAAAACTCCACTACTAAACAAATTATTTTTCTTCATATTATTAAAAGCACATATTGAAACAAGATTTTTCAGATCTTCAGGAACATCATCCCTTAAGACTCCTTGCTCACTCTCAACAACTTTATAATTAACTAATTTACCAACACCATCATATTGAAAATATTTTTCATCAATCCCTTTAATATTATTAATACTCTTGAATTGATCAATATTAAAATTTTGCTCACTATTAAGCATTATAGATATTGCAGAATTAGATAATTTATATAAGTCTTTTTCAACCGAATTATTCAAGCCCATAATACTTAAACAAGAATATAAACTAGAGAGTATCAATACTAATACAATAAAAATAATAAACGTTCTATTCTTCTTTCTTGTAATATAAGCAATTGCATTTTTAAATATCACAACGTTTTCTCCTTTCTCATTTTTTATCAGTTTATATTCTATTTATGAAATGTATATGAAACAAAAAAATCACCAGTAATAAAAATTACTGATGATACTTAAATTATTTTCTTAAACCTAATTTTGCAACGATTTCTCTATATCTAGCAACATCTTTCTTTACTAAATAATTTAATAAATTCTTTCTGTTACCAACCATTTTCAATAATCCTCTTCTTGAATGATTATCTTTAGGATTTTTCTTTAAATGTTCTGTTAATTCTGTAATTCTCTCTGTTAATAAAGCAATTTGAACTTCTGGAGAACCAGTATCTTTCTCATCTCTCTTATATTTAGAAATAATTTCTTGTTTTGTTTCTTTACTAATCATTTTTATGCACCTTCCATATTTATATTATTCAACAACCTAGTCAAAGTGGTGTAATAATCCTTAAACCAAGTCATAAAACTTTTATTATAATAACACATATTTATATATTTTTCAAGTATCAGAACAAATCTTTGACAACATCACCAATAATCTTATTAATATCAATAATCATTTGGTTAAATTGAACTTGTAAATCAAAATACTCTTTAATATCCTTATTTTCAATTAAAGTATTATAAAGCTTTGCCATTTTAATTTTTTTATCATCTTGATTAATTTCTTCATGATTTTGTTGTTTAATTTCCATCATCTGTACTTCAACTCTTAATTTATCAAATGATTCAACTAAATCCTTTTTACTTGTATCACTATAAATTTTATTCTTTAAAGTATTTAATTTCTGATAAATCTCAGATTTCCTAATTTCATTAGCTAAATTATTAGCTGTATCATAAACATTCATATAAAAAATCCTTTCTAATTAAGCATAAGCACTTCTTTTCCTAAAAGCCAATAAATTTCCCAATTCTTTTTGAATATTTTTAACTTTACCTGTCTTATTAGCATTAATTTGTAAATCCATTGCTTCCTGTTTTTCTTTAACTGTTTGACTAATAGCTAATTGATAAACATAATATGTACTGTCAGCAATCTTATCCCAATTATATTTATCTTTAACTTTTTTAACTGCATTTTTAGAAACTTCAGAAGCAAGCTTTGAATCAAACAAAATAGATAAAACTGAATCAGCAATTGAATTAGAATTACCAGCATATGACTTCATACCTGTTACACCATGTTCAACAATTTCATTAAGTCCACCAACATCTGAAACAACAGTAGGTGTGCCAGAAAGCATTGATTCAATAGCAACAATACCAAAAGGCTCATAAGTACTTGGAAAAACCGCAACATCAGCACATTTATAAATTTTTTTAATCTTAGACAAATCACAATAACCAGCAAAATAAATTTTATTATCAATTCCTAAATTACTAACTTCTTTTCTAAGCTCATCAATCATTCCACCTTTACCACAAATAACAAGTTTTGAATCATGATATCTATTCAAAATTTTAGGCATAGCAGCAATTAAATTTTGAATTCCTTTTTCATAAACTAATCTACCAACATATAAAATAATCTTTTCATTATCCATAGCATATTGTCTTCTAAATTCATAATCCCTATCAACATTAGAAAACATCTGTAAATTAACACCATTTGGAATAACATTAATTTTATCATAAGGTAAACCAAACAACCTTTGAACTTCATTTTTCATATATTGGCTATTAACAATAACTTCAGATGATTCATAAGTAAGCATCCATTCTGAATCATTTATATATCTTTGAGTTTCATCATGTATTCCACTATTTCTACCATTTTCTGTAGCATGAATAGTAGAAATCAATGGAATATTATTAGATTCCTTTAAAGACTTTGCACTATATGCAACAAGCCAATCATGTGCATGAATAACATCAAATTTACCTTTTTTAACAATAATCTCATTAGCTTTTGTAATCATATTAAAATTCAACTGCATAACCCAATCAATAAAATTATTTGGTCTAATAATATAATTATCAACTCTATAAACTTCAACACCTTTATCATTCTCATAATAACTAACATTATCACCATCTTTGTAAGTAATAACAGTAACTTCATTACCTTCTTTAATAAGTTTATGAGACAAATCATAAACTACTTTAGAAATGCCACCAATAACTCTTGGTGGATATTCCCATGTCAACATTAAAATTTTCATTAGTACATGCCCCCACACCTTAATTGCAAAAAATCTCACTAATATTTTATATATAGAAAATTTAAAAGTAAAGCACTAAAGTATAAAATATTACATTTTTTCGAAGTTTTTTATTAATTATTGAATTAAAAGATTTTTTGATATAATATATTGCATATATAGGAGGATATTATGGCAATCAATTCAAAAGATAAAAATTTAAACAAAA
>ERZ773197.2546-NODE-2546-length-11437-cov-8.627921_pt1 | contig 11437 bp, 10 predicted proteins | sample MGYA00580999_ERZ773197 | MGnify/ENA primary metagenome ERZ773197 (study PRJEB29015, sample SAMEA2738166) | human oral metagenome | biome: human oral; feature: human-associated habitat; material: saliva | place: China | collected 2185 ... | reverse complement strand
CTCGTCGGGCTCATAACCCGAAGGTCAGAGGTTCAAGTCCTCTTCCCGCAACCAATGTCAATTTGCCCGGGGTGTCATCGCTGGCGACGGCAGTCTCGGAAATACGGATCAGGCTCGAACTGCTTCCTGGAAGTGGTTCGAGCTTTTTGTGTTGCACGGAAATCTGCTGCAAATATGTCCTCGCGCCTTATAGAAGCCTGGCCGATCGGTCTGCGTCTTCGATTTGACTTCTCGGGGGTTCGCGCTAAAAACTCCTGCTTAGGATTGAAAGCGTTGGCTGTCTTGTGGTACAATAGGAGCGGATTATTTTTGAGAAGGGAGGACGAGCTGAGATTTTTTCTATTCCTTCATGGAAGGAGGAGCGCGTCTTGTGGCGGCGGGAGATCTTGGGCGGTGTGCTGACGGTGCTTTCGCTTCTCGCTTCGTTTGCCGTCGTGCCGGCGCTTTGGGCAAAGGCGGGCATGCCGTTTGTCGGTGCTTATGCGGCGACCCTTCTCGTCGCGATTCTGATGACTCTTGCTCTGGGGCTTTTGGCGCATCAGCCGCTTGTGGCGGCGCCTGCGATTGGCGTCCATATCTGGCTCGTTTACGGCGTCATTTATCCTCTGGGCATTGCATGGCAGGAGGCTCTTGCCGCTTGCTTTGCCGCAGCGGTGCTCTTCCTTCTGACGCTTTTCACGCCGCTTCGCCGCATTTTTCAGGCGGCAGTGCCGGAGGCGATCGTGCAGGCAACGCGCGGTGGCGTGGGACTGCTCGTCGTTTTTGCGGGTCTGCAGATGGGGAAGCTCGTCGTCGGCTCGCCGCTCGCGCTGACCATGCTCGGCTCTCCTTCCGAGCCGGCGGCGTTCGTCGCGCTCATGGGGGTTGCTGTGTCGCTCGCGCTTTGGGCGATGGGTGTTCGCGCAGCGGCGTTCTGGGGCGTTCTTGCGGCGGTGTCGATGGCGCTCGTCGAGGGATTCCTTGCTTGGCCAGAGGCGCCGTTCCTCTTGCCCGAGGGACTTGATCGAACTGTCTTCTCGCTCGATTTTGCGCATCTTTGGGAGATTTCCGGAGTCATTCTGTCGCTGTGGCTCTTTCTTTTCTTCGATGCGTTCGGAACGTTCGCAGCGCTCGGCGAGAGGGGGGAGGCGCACGCTTCTTCGGAAAAGCGCACGTTTTTCGTGCTTGCCGCAGGAAATGCCGCAGCGGCGCTCCTTGGAGCAGGCCCCTTCTCCTTGGCGAAGGAGTCGGCGGCGGCGCGCGCCGTTGGCGCGCATACGTCTCTTGCTGCGTGTGCGGCGGCAGCTTTGCTGCTCCTGGTTCTCTTTATGGAGCCTGTGGCGGCGGCTGCGCTGGATTTTTCTGCAGTTCTCGCACCGCTCCCCATCTTCTTGGGCTGCTGGCTCCTCAAGGGGCTGCGGTTTAATTGGCGTGAGGTGTCGGAGCATGTCGCTTTCTTCGCGGTGCTTCTCGTGACGCCTTTGTCTTGCAATCTTGCTGCAGGCTTGGGGGCGGGATTGATTCTCTATGTTTTTTTAGAGGTCTTTTCGGGACGGGGGAAGAAGATTCATCCAGTCTTGTTCCTTTTCGCAGGTTTCTTTTCACTTTATTTTGTTTGCTATACGCCGTGATTTCTAGGAGGAATTGCATTGAGTTTCAAGAGGTCTTTTCAGGGTAAGGCAGTTTTGACAGCGCTCGTGCTCGGGACATTTGCTTTTTCGCTTCCATCGGCGGCAGACGCCAAGCGCCTGCATGATCCGCAGGTGGAAACGAAAGTGGAAATGCATCAAGGCATCGAGCAGGGCAGGACGCAGGAGGTTTCGGTTCGGGCAGTGCACGCGCAGCAGCCGCTTTCCGAGCGCATCAAGGACATATTAAACCCGCCGGCGCCCGCGCTTCCGGAGAAGTGGCCGGTGAATGTTCCCGTGACGGCGCCGCGCACGGCGGACGCTATCTTGGGCGCGGCGATGGCCACAGAGAAGCAGTGCGTGGACTATCTGCTGATGAACAATCCGCATCCGAACATCTCCGTTTCGCCCGAAGCGCTTGTCTCGTATTACTATCGGGAAGGCGCGCGCGAGGGAGTGCGTCCTGATGTGGCGTTCGCGCAGGCATTGAAGGAGACGGGGTTCTTCCGCTACGGTGGCACGGTCACGCCCGACCAGAACAATTATTGCGGACTCGGCACGACGAGCGCGACGGTCAAAGGTGCGTATTTTGCATCCTCGGAGCTTGGCGTGCGTGCGCATATTCAGCACCTTCTGGCCTACGCTTCGACGCGCCGTCCCGTTCTGCCCGTCGTTGACCCGCGTTATGACCTCGTGCGTTCGGCATACGGTGCGCGCACCCTTGGCACGTGGGCGGATCTCAATGGCCGCTGGGCTGTGCCGGGTCATTCCTATGGGCAGAGCATCATGCAGCTTTTCCGCGACATCCTGCGCCAGTGAGCGATTCGTGCGGATAAGGGGCGACAAGCGAAGGAAAACAGTATAGAGAAGGTTGAGGATCGGATTTTATGATTAGTACAAGCGGACTGACGCTGCAGTTTGGCAAGCGCGTTTTGTTCAAGGATGTGAACATCAAGTTCACGCCAGGGAATTGCTACGGCGTCATCGGTGCGAACGGTGCGGGAAAGTCGACGTTCCTGCGCGTCCTTGCGGGCGATATCGAACCGTCGAAAGGGTCGGTCGACATCACGCCGGGCGAGCGCCTTGCCGTGCTCAAGCAGGATCATTACGCCTTCGACGAGGTGGAGGTGCTGCGCACGGTCATGCTCGGACACGAACGTCTTGTGGCCATCATGGATGAGAAGGACGCGCTTTACCAGAAGGAAGATTTTTCCGAGGCCGACGGCATGCGGGCGTCGGAGCTTGAAGCCGAGTTCGCCGACATGAACGGCTGGGATGCGGAGCCAGAGGCGGAGCGCCTCTTAAACGGTCTCGGCATCGAGCCTTCGAAGCACCACAAGAAGATGGCGGATCTCACGGACAAGGAGAAGGTGCGCGTCCTCCTGGCGCAGGCGCTTTTCGGCAGCCCTGATGTCCTGCTCCTTGACGAGCCGACGAACCATCTCGACATCGAGTCGATCAACTGGCTCGAAGCCTTCCTCGACGATTTTCCGAATACGGTCATCGTCGTTTCGCATGACCGCCACTTCCTGAATCAGGTCTGCACCTACATCGCTGATGTGGATTTCGGAGCCATCCAGGTCTATGCGGGAAATTATGATTTCTGGCTTAAGTCGAGTCAGCTTGCCCTGCAGATGGCGAAGGACCAGAACAAGAAGAAAGAAGAGAAGATCAAGGAGCTGCAGACGTTCATCCAGCGTTTCAGCGCCAATGCCTCGAAGTCGAAGCAGGCGACCTCGCGCAAGAAGCTGCTCGAAAAGATCACGCTCGACGACATCAAGCCGTCTTCGCGCCGCTATCCGTACATTGCCTTCACGCCGGACCGCGAGGCGGGCGATCAGCTGCTGCAGGTCAGCGGCCTGACGAAGACGATCGACGGCGAGAAGGTGCTGAACAACGTGAGCTTCACGCTCAAGAAGGGGGACAAGGTCGCCTTCGTCGGCCCGAATTCCGTGGGCAAGACGGCACTCTTCGAAATCCTCATGGGAAACATGGAAGCGGATTCGGGCACGTTCAAATGGGGCGTGACGACGACGCAGGCGTATCTGCCGAAGGACAACAATGTTTTCTTCGATGACGTCGATCTGAATCTTGTCGACTGGCTGCGCCAGTATTCGCGCGATCCGGACGAGTCGTTTGTGCGCGGCTTTCTGGGACGCATGCTCTTTTCGGGAGAGGAGAGCCAGAAGAAGGCGAAGGTGCTCTCGGGCGGCGAGCGCGTGCGCTGCATGCTTTCGCGCATGATGCTTTCGGGTGCGAACGTGCTTCTCTTGGACGAGCCGACGAACCATCTCGATCTGGAGTCCATCACGGCTCTGAACGATGGCCTGATCGCGTTTTCGGGCACGGAGCTTTTCGTTTCGCACGATCACGAGTTCATCCAGACGATCGCGAACCGCATCATCGACATTACGCCCGAAGGAGTCGTTGACCGCGTGACGACGTACGATGAATTCCTCGAAAACGAAACGGTGCGCCAGCAGCTGGAAGAAAAGTACGGCAAGAAGAGCTGAGGCAGGGTTGGTCGTTGGGATGCTGTCTGGGCGGCGCTTTCTCTTCTGAGGGGGGATACGACGATGCTCGCAAAGGCTTTTCGGGAAGTGTGGCGCAAGGAGGATCGCGGTTCGGCGACGCGCTTGCGCGAGATGGTCGAGGTCTTGCGCGCGCACGATATCGTGCATGGCATAACGCCGGAGAAGCTGCGCCTGATTCTGGAAGATCTCGGCCCGACGTTCGTGAAGCTCGGACAGATCATGAGCATGCGTCCGGATTTTCTGCCGCAGGAATATTGCGACGAACTAATGAAACTGCAGACAGAGGCAAACCCTCTGCCGTTCTCTGTCATCGAGAAGGTCATAGAGCAGGAGTATCAACAGCGGTGGATGCGCATCTTCCGCTCGATCGATGAGGCGTCTCTGGGATCCGCCTCGATTGCGCAGGTGCATCGCGCCGTGCTTCTTGATGGTGAGAAGGTCGTCATCAAGGTGCAGCGCCCGGGCGTCCACGACGTCATGAGCAAGGATATCGTGCTTTTGAAGCGTGCGGCGGGAATCTTGAAGATCCTGGGACCTGCGCAGGACGTTGTTGATTTCAGCATGGTGCTCGACGAACTTTGGGCGATTGCCAAGCAGGAGATGGATTTCGTCATGGAGGCGAATCACATCGAGGAGTTTCGCCATGCGAACCAGGATGCCCTTTTCGTCAGCTGCCCGAAGGTCTACCGCCATCTGACGACGCAGCATGTGCTCGTCATGGAGTACATCGACGGTATACAGGTCGATGATGTGGCGGGACTGAGGGCGGCGGGCATCGACATTCGGCGCATCGGTGAACGGCTCGGGGAAAATTACGTCAAGCAGATCGTCGAGGACGGCTATTTTCATGCCGATCCGCATCCGGGAAATATTTGGGTGCGCGGTGGCAAGATCGTCTGGCTCGACCTCGGCATGATGGGAAGACTTTCGAACAAGGATCGCGCAGCGATCCGCAAAGCGATCTTTGCCTTGGCGCAGCATGACGTTTTCGAGATGAAGGCGGCGGTTCTCTCGCTCGGCGTGCCGCAGGAGCGCATCGACCATGCGAAGCTCTATCAGGACATCGATGTGCTCATCGCGCAGTACGGTGACTTGGATTTCCGTTCGCTGAAGATGGGCATACTCTCGCGTCAGATCATGAATGTGCTGCGCACGCACCACATCGCAATCGCGCCGGGCATCAGCATGTTCTGCCGCGGCGTCATGACGATCGAGGGCGTCATGCGTCTCGTTTGCCCTGAGGTCAGTTTCGTCGAGATCTTGGCGCGCAGTATGGAATTGAGCTTCGCGAAAGGTTTCAACTGGCGTGAGGAAGTTGCCAAGGCGAAGCGCGAAGGATATATCCTCATGCGGAAATCGCTGCAGCTGCCCGAGCAGATTTCGGATATTCTGAAGATGACGCTGAGCGGGCAGACGAAGGTCAATCTTGAGTTGACGGGTGCTGACGAGCCGCTTGCACGCCTCAACAAGATGATCAACAAACTGATCATTGCGCTTTTAAGTGCGGCGCTGCTCCTCGGTTCCAGCACGATCTGCACGACGCAGATGACGCCGAAGATCATGGAGATTCCCTTCCTGGGCGTTTTGGGATATCTGGCGGCAATCGTGCTTTCGGCGCGCCTCTTGTGGAGCATACTGCGCGGGCATTGAAGGATTTAGGGATTTAGAGAAGGATAGGAGGGATTCCCATGCGTGGAATCAGGGGTGCGATCACAGTAGAGAAGGATACGAAAGAAGATATATTTCAAGCGGTGAAACTCATGGTCATGGGGATGTGCCGCACGAACAAGATCAATCCTGTGGACATTGGCGCAGCGATTTTTTCGGCAACGCCCGATCTCAAGTCGGCGTTTCCGGCGGCGGGAGCAAGATTCTTGAAGGGGTTCGATACTGTGCCGCTTTTTGATACGCTTGAGCCGGATGTAGAGAATGCCTTGCCGCGCTGCATACGGGTGCTGCTGCTCGTCGATACGAACAAGCCGCAGAGCGAAATCCGGCACATCTATCTGGGCGGCGCCATCGCGCTTCGCCCCGACCTTCAAGTAGAGGGGTAAGAGGCCGGGCAGCATCTGGCAGGAGGAGAACGAAGGGAGCCTTGCATCATGAAAAAGAAAATCGTCACAGACAACGCACCGAAGGCAATCGGTCCGTATTCGCAGGGAATCCGCACGTCGGGCGGATTCATCTTCGCGTCAGGACAGATCCCGCTCGACCCTCGCACGGGGGAGCTGGTCGCGGGCGGCATTGCCGAGCAGACGGAGCGTGTGTTGGAAAATCTCAAAGCCGTTCTCGAAGCGGATGATTGTGCCCTTGAGGATGTTGTCAAGACGACGGTTTATCTGAAAAATATCGAGGATTTTGCGGCGATGAATACGGTGTACGCAAAGTATTTTACATCTTGCCCGCCCGCGCGTGTTTGCGTCGAGGTGGCGAGACTGCCGAAGGATGCATTGATCGAGATCGACTGCGTTGCTTCAGAAGGTCATAATTTTTCATATTGAGGAAACGACGACTCCATGCAGCTCCTTGGCGTCGCATAGATGCGCTGTATCAATCCAGAAGGATGCTGCGGGCAGGTGCAGTGCGATGAGCCTGGCGTTTGTCGACGGTGAGAGAGTGGCAGATGTGTGATCTGGGCGTCTGCATGGATCCGTGTCTCATCCGCAGGAAAATAAAACAAGCCGTTGAATCTTTTGATTCAGCGGCTTGTTTTATGATATATCAGTTCGGATTCTCATGCAGGAATCAGATGGCGCGCTCGACTTTGCCGGAGCGCAGGCAGCGCGTGCAGACGTTGACGTGCTTCGTCTCGCCGTTTACAATCGCGCGTACACGTTGGATATTCGGCTTCCACTTGCGCTTCGTCTTCAGATGCGAATGGCTGACATTCATGCCGGACATTTCACCTTTTGCACAGATTTCGCAAACACTTGCCATGGGTACACCTCCTTTGCGGCGCAGAAAACTTTGCGCCATAAACAACAAAGGTATTTTATCACAAAGTGCGAGGAAACGCAAGCTGTTCTTTCATCTTGCGATACGCCCGGGTATAGTAGGCGCCGTTTTGTGCCTCTCGGTGGTCGAAGCCATAGGCGCGGCGGCTGACGGCGAGGATCGGGGGGGCTTGGATGCGCTTGGCGACGGCGAGACCGGAGAAGAGATTCCACCATCGCTCAAGGTCGGCGATGAACTCCTTGGCCGAGTGGAAGTGTTTCTTCACAAGACCTTTTTCACAGCCAATCTGCTGTTCCAGTGTTCCTTTGACGTACCAATCGAGGATGTCTTCGGGAGTTGCTTTTTCCCAACGCTCGACGAAGGCACGGAAGAGATAGTCATGGTAGGGATAGAGCAGGGGGTCGCCCTTTCCTTCATCGACATTCTGTGCGTCGGACAGCTCTGCGCTCGGCACGATGTCGATCGTCGCTGACGGCACGACTTCGCGCTGGAAGATGTGCTCGTTCATGTAACGTGCGAGGTCGTAGACTTGATGTTTCCAGAGATCGGCTAGGGCGGCGAGGAAGCCGGCTTGGTCGCCATACAGCGTCGAGTAGCCGACCGTTGTCTCCGCCTTGTTGGCGTTGCACGAAAAGCCGCCGCCGAAGGCTGCGGCTAGGGCGGCAAGGATGCGCGAGCTGCGGTCGCGCGCCTGGATGTTTTCGGCGAGGAAGGGAGAGACGGCAAGCTCTTTCCTTTCGCCGGTTTTGAGAAGTTCGATGGGGGTCTTGGCTATCTGCTCCATGGTGCGCTGCACGGACTCCTCGATGGGGAAGACGGCATAATAGCAGCCGAGATTCTTGGCGAGCGCGTGGGCGAGATCTCTTGTTGTCTGCGAGTTGAAACGGCTCGGCATGTTGACGAGCAGGACGTTTTCCGCACCGAGGACCTTCGTGTAGAGCGCGGCGGCCACAGCGGAGTCGATGCCGCCGGAGGCGCCGACGACGACTTTCTCCATGCGGATGCTTTGGAGAAATTTCTTGACGCCGTAGGAGAGCGCCGCGTAGATCTCGGCAATTTCGGATGTTTTCTCGCGCTTTACGACAGGACGCGAAGGGATCTCGGCGACGTCGATATAGTGCAGTCCTTCTTTGTAGGTGGGGGCGGCGGCGACGCACCTGCCCTCGGAACTGTAGACGGCGCTCGCTCCATCGAATGTGTAGACGGTCTTGCCGTTGTTCTGCAAGCCGACGTTGTTGACATAGAAGAGCGGTGCTCCCGCCGCCTTTGCCGCTGCGGAAAAGAGACGGTGACGTTTCTCGTTTTTGCCCAATGTGTAGGGAGAGGAAGAGATGTTGACGTAGAAATCGATGTCTTCGTATTCTTCGAGGAGCTTCATCGGCGCCGTTTCGTAATTGTCGCTCCAACCGTCTTCGCACAAGAGGCAGCCGATCTTCCAGCGATTGCCGCGGATTTTCAGCGAAACGGGGGAAATCAAGCTCTTGGGCGTCGTGCCCAGCTCGTGTGCGAGTTTTTGCAGACTGAAGAAATGGCGCGTGTCGTCGAATTCGCGATAGTTCGGCATGAGTGTCTTGATGACGAAGGGATAGGGCATTGCCTCGGGATGCTGCAGCTTTCCTTCGCTGGCGATGAAGCAGGCGTTGTACTTGCGCGGTCTGCCGTCGTTGTTCTTCTTCGTCCAATCGACGGCGACGCTGCCGAAGATGACGGCGATGCCGTCAGAGGCGGCGATGATGTCGGCGGCGCACGCTTCTGTATCGCGCAGGAAGGAGTCCTGCTCCCAGGTGTCGCCGAGCAGATAGCCGGGAATCGCCATCTCGGGGAAGATGACGACGTCCGCATGAGCCGCCTTGGCCTCTTCGATCAGGCGCAGCATGTTCTCGGTATTGATGTCTGGCCGTCCAGGCTGTATTTCCATCTGTGCAGACGCAATTTTCAGCAAGGGAAGCACCTCTTTCTAGTTCGGTAGTCAAGGGAAGCATCTGTCTCTATTGTACTGAATGGCGTCTACGTAGGCAAGACGTTTTCTGCTGCGGATAAATTTCTTGCTCCGACCTTTTGCAAGCATAGGAGTTCCCGTCAACCTATGGTATAATGAAATCTGCATCCGAGGCATATATGTGTTCCAGATTGCGGATGCAGAAATGGTGAATGATATGAAGGGAACGAAGAAGACGAATGCGGCACGCATTCTTGACAGCCTGTCGATTCCTTACGAGATAAGGGCGTTTCCTGTCGACTTGGATGATTTGAGCGCTGTCCATGCGGCAAAAATGCTCGACATGCCAGTGGAGCGGGTGTTCAAGACGCTCGTCTGCCGCACGGATAAGAGGGGAGTCGTCATGGCGTGCATTCCAGGCGCGGCGGAGCTCGATCTCAAGGCGCTCGCGCAGGCGGCAGCGAGCAAGAAGGCGGAAATGGTGCATCTCAAGGAGGTGCTTGCGCTCACGGGATATCAGCGTGGCGGCTGCTCGCCGCTCGGCGCAAAGAAGGAGTATCCCGTCTTCCTCGACGCTTCGGCACGGGAATGGGAACAGATTGCCGTCAGCGCGGGCAAGCGCGGTGAGCAGATTCTGCTCGCGCCCGCCGACTTGGAGCGTGCCGTTCATGCGACGGTGGCGACTCTGGCGCGTTGATGGCAGCGAAATGATCGGTTGTGAGAGAAAGAAATGGAGTGAAGGAATTGAAATACAGAAGCACAAGAGGCGGAGCCTCAGGCATCGCGTCAGCAGAGGCGATCATCCAAGGACTGGCAGTGGACGGCGGACTTTTCGTGCCCGAGGAAATGCCTGCGGTCGGAATGGACTTCATCGAAGAGATGACGCGCCTTTCCTACGAGGAGCGCGCAGCGCGCATCTTGGGACTTTTCCTTACAGATTACACACAAGAGGAGCTTGCAGGCTGCATTTCGCGCGCCTATGGCAGCGGGAAGTTCGACGACGTGCGCATCGCGCCTGTTCACATGCTCAAGGAATTCCCCGTGCTGGAGCTTTGGCATGGGCCGACGAGCGCGTTCAAGGACATGGCGCTGCAGCTTTTGCCGCAGCTTTTGCAGACGGCGCTTCGGAAGACGGGAGAGAGCGCTGAGATCTTGATCCTCGTCGCCACGTCGGGCGACACGGGAAAAGCGGCTCTCGAAGGCTTCGCCGATGTCGAGCAGATCAAGATCCTCGTATTCTATCCGACGGGCGGCGTGTCGAAGATCCAGAACCTGCAGATGTGTACGCAGAAGGGAAGGAATGTCTGCGTCGTCGCGGTCAAAGGAAATTTTGACGATGCGCAGAACGGCGTCAAGGCGATCTTCAGCGACAAGGATTTTGGCGAGAGGCTTGCTGCCGAGAACGTCAAGCTGTCTTCGGCCAATTCGATCAATTGGGGACGGCTTGTGCCGCAGATCGTCTATTATTTCAGCGCTTATGCCGACCTCCTGTCCAATGAGACGATCCAGGCGGGCGAGGCGATCGACTTTTGTGTGCCGACGGGGAATTTCGGCGACATTCTCGCCGGCTACTATGCCAAGCGCATGGGACTTCCCGTGGCGAAGCTCATCTGCGCGTCGAACAGCAACAACGTGCTGACCGATTTCCTGCAGACGGGCGTTTACGACAGACAGCGCGACTTCCATAAGACGATATCGCCGTCCATGGACATCCTGATATCGAGCAATCTCGAACGGCTGCTCTGCCATGAAACGAAGGATGCAGCGAAGGTCAAGGATTGGATGCAGCAGCTGAGCGAAAAGGGCAGGTATGAGGTCGGCGATGACGTGCTGCAAAAGCTCAAGGAGACGTTCTGGGCAGGCTGGGTCGATGACGCGGCGACGAAGAAAACGATCCGCGAAGTTTTTGAAAAAGAGCGTTATGTGCTCGATACGCATTCCGCCGTGGCCTACCGTGTGGCTCAGAAGTATAAAGAGGCGACGGGGAATTCCAGGCCGCTCGTCGTCGTTTCGACGGCAAGCCCGTACAAGTTCAACGAAAGCGTCCTGGAGGCGCTGGGAGAGGAGCGTGCCGGACTCGATGAGTTTGCGCAGCTTGACAAGCTTGCTTCTTTGAATGAGAGTCCGATCCCGCAGGGGCTGGCATCGTTGAAGACGGCAGAAATTCTGCATCGGGCGGTGTGCGAAAAGGCGGAGATGCGCACGGCAGCGGAAGACTTTGCGACGCAGTGACCTCTCGGAGGGCGCACAAATTACACGCACAAACGTCCACGACGTGGACATAGTGTGCCGTCCTTGCGTGAAATCCTCAGAGGTCGAATCGAAGGCGACGACCGATCGGCTTGGTTTTACCATGAGAACCTTTGTGCTAAGGCTGGAAAAAGCGCAAAAATCCCCCATTG
>ERZ773197.2545-NODE-2545-length-11441-cov-2.690409_pt1 | contig 11441 bp, 23 predicted proteins | sample MGYA00580999_ERZ773197 | MGnify/ENA primary metagenome ERZ773197 (study PRJEB29015, sample SAMEA2738166) | human oral metagenome | biome: human oral; feature: human-associated habitat; material: saliva | place: China | collected 2185 ... | reverse complement strand
ATTCCGGGGTTCATTTGGAGATTTATATACTTTTATGTGATAAAATGTATATATAAAGGTAGAAACGGAGGTTTTATCTTATGAAGCTTAATCAACGAGTGAGACTTTATCCTAATAAAACCATGAAACGCATTTTGGACTCCTTGTGTGATTATCGTCGTTATTGCTGGAATGAAGCTATTGCATGTTGGAATGACCAATATGAAGCGCGTTTGGTTGGAATTCCAGAATCCATTCTTGATAAACTAAGAAGTAAGACCGAACCTTTAACGGATGAAGAACAAGACCTGGTTAATCGATACCCTAGGCCTTCTCATTATAGTGTTCGAGATGAACTAGTTGCCCAGAAAGCAGATTGGCAACACACATTTTCGTCTCGAGTATTGCAACAAGCTGTTAAAGACGTAGCAACTGCATGGGAGTTATTCTTTAAGAATCAAGACGCCGCAGGTCGACCAACCTTTAAAACACGTAAAGCACCTAGACAAGGATTCAAAACGGATAGGGCTCGCATCCGTAACGGTCAGTTACTACTTGATAAGCCTCGAGGGTATCAAGGGCAATGGAAAACCATTCGATTTAAAGGATTGACAATTCCTGATGGGGAACTCACTCTATGTTCTGTTACGCGTGTAAACAGTCGTTATATGGCTACGTTTACACTTGAAGTGGAACCGACACTTTCGCCTCGCACTGGTCAAAAGACAGCAGTTGACGCAAATGTCGACCACTTTGATACAACAGAAGGTCGAGTGACCTTAAAACCAGAGGTATTAAACCCTCTTTATTCTAGAGTTCGTCATTATCAACGAATTCTCGCTCGCAAGCGATGTAAAAATCCAAAAGCGATTCACTCAAAAGGATATCAAGCAACGAGAACCAAGTTGCAAATAACCTACGAGAGAATTGCTAATATTCAAAAGGATTTATTGCACAAATTCACAACAGACCTCTATCAACGATTCGATACCATTGTCATTGAAGATTTAGATGTGAAGAAAATGCAAATGTCAAAACGTGCTAAGAATCTTCATCGTTCCCTCTTTGGTAAATTCCGTCAAATGATGGAATATAAAGCTCAAAAGTTTGGAAAAACGTTAATCATCGCAGATAGGTTCTATCCATCTACTCAACGTTGTTCCTCTTGTGGATTTGTTAAAACCGGAGACGATAAGATTACCCTTAGTGGAAATATCAAACACGGAACTCGTCACAATGAATACATCTGTTATCATTGTGGATATGAAGATGACCGTGACCATAACGCAGTGTTAAATTTATTATCACTAGCGGAATAAAACGAAAAGATTGAGGTTGGCTCGACCTCTGAGGATAAAACCCTCTTGATGCGTTCAGAGATTGTCTCTGTCATTATCTACGCTACGTATGTAATGGGAATGCAATTGTTGACGGACGTGAGAAAAACCAATGGTCAAAATCTATGATTGACCGTTATTGTAAAGGTTTTTCAGAGCAGAGCCAGTGCCGTCTGGTTTCTACATAACAACATAAGAAGATTAAAAAATGTATGGAAGGATGTTAATCTATGGAAGAGAAAGTAGTGGGCACCACGTTTGTCACACAAAAACCAATTGAAGAATTAACGGGACGTCTTGTCCCAGCCGAAGAAGGTTCTAAAGGTGTTAGTGAATTTCATACAACTGCACTTTTAGTTGCTGAACCTACAAACCCCTATGACCACACCGCTGTCGGTATAATCGTTCGCGGCAAAGACGGAAGCGCAGTCCGTGTCGGTTATTTGGCAAAACAATCGCCAACTAAAGAAACGTTAAATGGTTTGACAGCTTGTGAACTCATCATTTATTTGTATTCTGAAATCGGAATGACAGATTCTTACAGAATTAAAATCAACTAACAACCAAAATCTAGCAGAAAGGATGTGATAATATGCTTACAAAACGTGAATTAATTAATTTGGGCATTTTCCTATTAGGCCTATTTTTCATGTGGCTCATGTATGACCGTCATCAATTGATTTGGTCAATCATTAGCACTATTTTACTATTCATATCAGCTGTTATGTACCTTTACGGTCTCATTGCACATCGAAATGACTGGATGGACCGCTATAAGAAGAAGTAGGTATCCCCATGACCGATGTTACTATTGAATTACCTGGGCTATCAGATTGGTTTGATACCATCAAAGCCCGACATGGCGAATTAGAAGAAGAATTATCCTATATTCGAGCTGATTTGGAACGCTGTCGCGCCATACTAGGTGATGCCCAATTGCATAGTTTCCCACCTTTTGAACAAGCAATTACACCGCATGGTGGCAAGGTAGATGATTATGATATCATCTAATTTTAAGACCTGGAAACAGGTCTTTTTTTAATTTACCGGTTTATTTTTTTAAAAAGGAAGTGAATATGAACAAAAATATTCTCACATACTATCCGCAGTTTAAGATTTTCACGGATGATTTCTTCAAAACACCTCCAATACACCCACATGGTCAGGATGGCGCCGACGTTTCATCTCTTTACCCCGAGTCATTACGTAAGGTTGTAGTTCACGGAAGACCGACTATCACCAATCTCGGGAATGTATACGCCATCGTCGGGGTTCATGGTATGTCGTCACTGGACGATTATGTCAACCCAGCCGACGAATATGATATGATTTAATGCTACGGACCTGGAAACAGGTTCTTTTTTGATTTACTGTTTTATTTTTTTCAGAAAGGATTTTCATGGACAAACTCGTTCTTTACACATTACCAAACTACATAAATATCACACTTGTCATTCTTTTGGTTGTGATTGTTACATCTTTTGCTACATTTGTATTTGCGGTAATCAAAAACAAAGAGACTTTAGGCACGATTACAAATACAATAATCTACATCTCTTTGGCGTTATCTGTTGTACTTATAGTTTCTGCACGTATTGCCAGCTATATTATGGTTAACGAACAATCATACACTATCACAAAAACAGACGATATTGTTCGTGTAAATAGTCATTCCGATTGGATTGATAATACAACCTACACTATTATCGGTCATAGGGACGGTGTCTATTATTTATAAGACAGAGAACACTCTAAAAATCTCATTAAACTCTCAGACGATGAATTTGAGAAAATTACGAATCAATAATAACAGAAAGGTATAGATATGAATGAACTTGTACAAATTTCAGCCCCTTGGTGGGCAAATATTTTGTTAATTGCATTAACATTCATCATTGGTTTGTCGATGATTAGTTATTTTGTTGCATTCATCATGCTAAGTGAAAAACTAGGCGAATTTAGTATATATTCAGGTATAATATCTTTCATTTCATTCATGGTCTTCACTGTAGTGGGTATATGTATTGTCGGTTATACAATGGCAAATCCTAATGCGTACACCATTACTAAAACGGATGATACTATTCGCGTAAATAGTAAGTCTGATTGGGTTGCGAATTCAACCTATAACATTCTCGAGCACAAAAACGGTGTCTATTATCTTGAGGACCCAAAACACCCTAAAAACTTTATCAAAATTTCTGATGACGAGTTGGATAAACTGATGACTCAAAAGTAGAAAGGTGGTACCATGACCAAACAAGAACTGAAAGAATTACTTGGTGATGAATACCCTATTTCTGAGCGCCTAGAAGCCCGGTTGTTTGAACGATTGAACATCTTTCCTGGTGCCATCAGAGTCTATGCAAGAAGTTTAGGCAACATATGTTACAGAAGTAGTGAGTGGTTTTTGGTCGAGCAATTGTCACCTGATTTAGTATCTAATCCATTTGCCAAAACATCAGCATCCACCCATATGGATAATATCATTCAGAGCCGTAAGGTTCGGGATATTGATTGGGCAATTGTCTATCAATTTGTTGACACCTGTCTAGAAGACGGCTATATGAAGACCTTATTGAATACGAATCGTGAACGATTATTACAATTACAATTTGATATCATTTAAAACAGGGACTCATTTCTTAGTTCCTGTTTGTTTAGGAAGGAAAACTCATCATGAACGAACAAGAATTAAGAAATTTCCTAGGTGGTGATTACCCATCAGATTTGACCTATCAACGAATACTTAAAGAACGAGTCGAATCATTCCCAGGTGCGATTGAGATTTATAGACCCAACCCAAATGGTATTATTTACGACCGAGATAGTTGGTTTTTAGTGAGTCAACTAATACCTAGCTTAGTAACTGATTATGGGGAATCACCTGATTCACATTTAATCGATTTTATCAATAGTCCAAAAGCGTACACTGCAGATTGGGCATCTATTTACAAATTTTTTGATTTATATATGCATAATGATGAAGAATTGGCCGATATTTTGAACGAGCATCGTGACGAACTTCTTAGTGGTTATGATATGATTTAGAAAGGATAACTAATGGTTAGAACAATTCAAGAAGAATCTATCGTATGTGGAGTCATGCGTGATAAATATTTCGAAAACCCGCGTTATCGCAAGTGGTCAGATATAATACCACCCAGTGATAACAGTTATGGTGACAGACTTGAATATAATTTTTTCATCGATTATATTATGGGTGATGATAACAGTACGATGGACGCGGGTAAACTTTATACTCTATTGGACGCCGGACATAGTTTACCGATTGATTGGCAAGCACTATATTCCTATTTTGACGAACGATTTGCTGATGAGGACAACTATGCGGTTGATGAATTGACACAACCAATCCTTTCCAGCAACAATCTTGAGGCCATACGATGGTCTGTTATGGACATTTTGAATCATTATCGGGAATTTTTACTCGAAAATACATACGATATTGTTTAGAAAGGATAACTGATGGTCAGAACGATTAATGAAGAAATAAAACTTCGAAAACAACAACGCGAAGCCTATTTCGAAGACCCATCTTATCGCAAGTGGTCAGACGTAATTTACACACCTTCTATCTATGCTAATTGGTCTGAGAAGGGATTCCTCGCTGCTTATTTATTGGGTGATTGTGATTCATATATAGACCTGTCACGTATGTGTGAATTGCTCGCAAATGGAAAGCAACTACCCATCAACTGGAAGGCTATCTACAACTATTATGACGAGCGTTACAATGATGACAATAATCGCTTGTGGGGTGAATGGTTTCACGGTCTCCACAATCCTGGCGATGTTGTCAACAGTCAATCAATTAAAGCTATTCTGGAAAAATTTAGAAGTGAACTAATTGGTGACTATGATATGATTTAGAAAGGTGGTAGGTATGGAAATTGACGAACTTAAACAATATTTGAGGCGCACGTTCACTCAAGGGAATAGATATATATTTGATTCGAGATATGACGATGAGCGTCTCAAAACCACAGCACTTCGTTATCAATATTTCGGAGAACGAATGCTCCACATTTACAGACATGGTTTGTCAAATTGTTATACACGCGCGCACACATGGTTTTTGCTCGAAATGGTGAACCCAAATATAGCCTTGCATAGCGCGTCTATAAAACGTTCGCTCGAAGGTTTATTGAAAAATCCTGATACTGATTTATGGGATTCTGCATACGCTTATTATGACCATGTCGGGCATGGTAAATTCCAACCTACACTCAGTTCGTGGTTGGATAAACATAGAAACGAGCTAGTTACTCTTAGTTACGATATTGTTTAGAAAGGTGGATGCGTGAGCATGCGAACAGTTAGTGAATATTTCGATTACGAACATGCGTTGCGTCGAAGTCATTTCGAACGAGACGGTTATCGTAAATTATCAGATGTACTAGATAAGTGTGGTAAACCTGACTATTACGATGCATTGCACAACGCTGCTGTATTTCGTAATTATTTAAGAGGCACCTTCACATCGGATAATAACATGGAACCCATTATTGCAGTGTTTGAACAAGGGCATAATGCTCCGATTGATTGGGCATCTTTTTACGATTATTTCGATACTTGTTATAACGCCCCGGACAATCCATCCAAATCGTATCTTACCGATTGTACATTCGAACAAGTTGTTCCGGGATTTGGGCATTCCTATCATTCGGTTATGGATATTCTCGACCGATACAGGGATACATTATTGGCGCCCGGTTATGATTTTATTTAGAAAGCTGGTGGGATAATGGCTATCGTATACGATGATATTTTAGAAACTATTACATTTAGACGAATGGATACGGCATCGGACGAAAATTTAGAAAGATTGTTGCGTATCTATTTTAATGACCACGACCTCTATCCAAGCCGCGAAGAATTGAGACTAGCCGCCATGCGTTACCGTGTGTTTGGTCACAAAATATTCAGCGCCTATAGAATTTATCTAACAGGTACCTATGCAAGAAGCCATAAATGGTTCTTGATTGAGATGGCCCATCATTCAACCGTTAATATAGCCCCTATCGACCATATTTTCGAACAGATGCTCAACAATAAAACAATTGAGTGGGACAGAGTATACGCTTATTACGATATGGTTGGGCATGACATGTTTTATGACTTGAGACCTCACTTGGACAAATATCGGGAGGAATTACTTCCACTGCCATATGATATGATTTAGAAAGGATGAGCATGCTAGAACAAGAATTACGCGACCTTATGGGACGCGATTACCCACGAGATGATGATGATAAGGAAGTCCTTTTATTGCGGGTTACAATGTTTCCCAATTCGATTGCTATTTATGATAACCACCTTAACTGGATATATGACCGAACTGATGACTGGTTTTTGATTGAACAATGTTTACCTGAACTGGCTGATGAATTGCGGTCTGAAAAGAAATCATATGAATATTTCGAAGATTTCATGGAATCCGGAGACCTATCGAAAATTAACTGGCCAAACTTTTATGCGTATGTTGATAGGGTTTGTGATGACTATCCTTATTATGAAAACACCAAATTTTTCCAAGCTGTTGAAAAATATCGTGAGCAATTGCTCAATTCAGGATATGACATTGTTTAGAAAGGGTTTACAATGACTGATAAAGAATTAGAAAAATATTTCAACGAACATAACTACCACCCCAAACCTTACCAATTGGAACTGGCAATGCTACGTTACCGTCATTTTGGGGGCGATATCTTAGATGTCTACAAAAACAATTTGAGTAATATCTATTGTCGAACTCACACATGGTTTTTACTCGAAATGGTGAGTGTTTTGGCTCGAACAAGTAGCCACATAACTTATATTTTTGAGTGTTTGTTGGACGACAATTCTGTTGAATGGGCCACCATCTATGGGTATTACGATGAAGTGGGGCATGGTGAATTTGGGACCTTGAGACAACTGTTGAATGAACACCGTGATGAATTGTTGAGTAAACACTATGACATCGTTTAGGGGGATTAATTATGCAACCATCAAACGAATCATCAACAACCCAACGACCCAGATACATGATAGACGAATTTTACAACATTGGTCGACCTATATCACCCGTAGTACACATTATTGCAGAATCGCGTCACGGCAGAGGTATTGGATTGAGACCGGATGTCACAGTTAATGTACTCGGACAGTATGGTTTTGATATAGAAACCATTTTCGGACAGGTATCGTCTGAAGAAACAATTGACTATGATATTATTTAGAAAGGATAAAGGATGAGAAATAAAGACCACGAATCAAATTATCGCTCAAAAAGGCGCAAACATTATTTCGAAGACCCCAAATACCGAAAGTGGTCATATTTAGAAAGATTGGGTGGTTTTGGTTATGGTCGCTATCGTGAACGAACATTTCTAAGATATTATTTATGCGAACATAAATGCGGTGATGATAGACAATTACTATCAAATCTGCATGAAGTGCTCACAAACGGAAAATCACATCCCATTAATTGGGTGGCTTTTTATGCCTATTTTGATGAGCGCCTAAATGACCCAGAAAATCCGTTTCGTGAAGAAATGACAGAAGAAGTTTTTCCATATCTTGACGACTCGCCAACTGTTATGGAATTGCTCAACCAATATCGCGAAACTTTGTTGTCTCCGGATTATGACATTGTTTAGAAAGGAAATTATCAATGAGACGTGAAAGTTTAGAATCGGAATATCGAGGTAAACAACGCAAACGATATTTTGAAGACCCGAATTACCGTAAATGGTCTGATATTGTGAAAGATAACTATAACTACGGTGGCTATCGTGAACGGGCACTCATTCGTTGCTATTTAGATTGTGATGAGATGAATGACAATAAATCCTTATCAAAAATCCATGAGGTTATGTCGAATGGAAAATCCTACCCCATCAATTGGGAGGCTTTTTACGCCTATTTTGATAAACGGTTAAATGACCCCGACAACCCATATATTCACGAAATGTACGAAAAAATGTTTCCGTTCATGGATGATTCACCAAGTGTTATAGAACTCCTCAACCAATATCGTGAGACCTTATTACCCCCGGACTATGATATGGTTTAGAAACAAAACTAATATCGTTTTCTGTCAACGATAAGGACATCTGACAATATCAGAGATTATTTTAAAAATGTAGAAAGCGTGACAACATGAAACTAATGTTTGAAAAACCTTTAATTAAGGCTAAAATCAAAGCTCGTATCAATCGATTCGTTTTCATCGTTGACTTAAACGGTCAAGAAGTCGAAGCTCACTGCCCAAGTGGTGGAACAGTTGCTGGAATCAGTCGTAAAGATTTCAAAGACATTGAATGCCTGATGAGTGACCACGGACCCGACACTGGTCGAAGGACTCGATATACTGTTGAAACAATCAGCTTAGATGATGGTATGACTTATGCAGGAATCAATCAAACTAAGTCCAATCGTTATGTGGAGTATTTCTTACAAGATGATGCAGTTAAGAGCATCTTACAAATAACAGATGAAGTGAAGCGAGAGAAGAAACTCGGAAACAGCAGGATTGATTTTAAAGCGGGTGACTACTACATAGAGGTCAAAACAATGGTTGCTGACTACTATTGCAAAGCGTCACCGCGGTTGACTGCATTAATGAGAGAACAGCATCCTTCAATAGAACGAATGCAAAAACATGTAAGAACGCTAACAAATGAACTTAAATCTAACAATTCTAGAGCCGCAATTATCACCGTGTTTCAGTATGATGCTCCGACGTTCGAACCTCCAGTCGATGACCCAGTTTACGCAGAGTTCGTAGAAGATTTGAAGCTGGCTAAAGTAGCGGGGCTTCGTCAATATCAAATGAACATCCTAATCACCGAAACTTACGCTGAGTTAATATCGCTCAAAGAAAACGAATTAATTTAATCATACGGATGATAAAAATGAGCAAATACTATATTGGTGGTGAAAACCAATCCACTATTGAAAGGTTGTTAGCCGGTGAAACCGTCATCGTAAAAGGTAAAGGGAATTCCATGACCCCAAGACTCAAGAGTGGTGAAGCTGTCATTGTAGAACCGATTACGACTACCACAACCATCAAGAAACGAGATATCGTCCTTTGTAAGGTTAAAGGTCATATCTATCTGCATCTGGTGACTGGTATTTCTGGTGATAGTTACAAAATCTCCAATAACCGCGGTCATGACAACGGATGAACCAAACAAGTCTATGGAAAATATGTCAGAAAGGCTACAAATGACGAACTAAAACAGTAGAGAGGTTAAAATCATGCAAAAATTCCACAATATGACAATGACGGACACTCATGTCTATTTTTGGCGAAATAATACGCCGTTTTCAAATTTTTATCGCAAACCGTTTGACTATAAAGGTTACAAACTATTGTTTTCCGAACAAGCCTTTATGATTGAAAAGGCGCTTCAGTTCGACCCGAGTAAGGTTGACCTTATTGCGAACGCCAAATATCCGCAAGACGCCAAAGCACTTGGTCGCCAAATTCGTAACTATAATGACCGTATTTGGTCAGCTAAGCGCTATCATGCCATGGTGCAAGCTCTAGAAGCTAAATTTACAGACCCAGAACTTCGTAAAATCTTGCTTGAAACAGGCGACCGCATTATTGTTGAGGCATCACCATACGACCGAATCTGGGGTGTGGGGCTTAGTGAAGAAGACGACGACCTCTACGCAGGTAACTGGAAGGGACAAAACCTTCTCGGGAAAGCACTTATGGAAGTGCGTGATAAATTACAAAACACCTAACTAGAATTAACCCAACTCAGCTGGGCTGTAAAGCGTGATGACATAGAGGGGTTCGATTCCCCTGTTGGGTATTTAAAAAGGAGGTGAAAACCTCCTTTCTTATTTTTTAATGGAAAAGAAGGGATTATCATTATGTTTGCACTTATTAATATCATATTATCATTTTCATTTTGTTTTGTATATATGCTGTCACCAAATGAAAGACCGTGACTCACCATGGATTCAAAACACTCATTACCCAGTTCTTGACCACAAAAATGGAGCCTACTATTTAGAGCGACGACCAAACGAGACCATTAAAATTTCTGATGAAAAATTGTCAGAATTAATGAGAAAGTGAAAATAAATAAAAAACCTTAGACATCGTCTAAGGTTTTCTTACCGTCTATTTCTTTTTGTCCTTACGGCGTTTGAATCCTAGTAAACCACCCATTGCAGAAATACTTCCGAGGATATTAAACATAATACCCGCATCACCAGTTTTTGGCAATTCTTTAGGTGTTACTTGTGGTTTTCCAACTGGTTTATAGATGTGGTGAATATTACCATCCTTATCTGTTTCAGTACGAACGTATTCATAACCATCGAAGGTGTCTTTTGGTTTTTCACCATTCTCCCATGCACGAAGAACTTTACCATCAACGGTTTCCCAAATGGTTTTCATTTTTGGTTGTTCTTGCGGTTTTTCGACTGGTTTATAGATGTGGTGGATGTTACCATCCTTATCCTTGATAGTACGAACATATTCGTATCCGCCAAAGTTGTCTTTTGGTTTGTCACCATCTTTCCACGCGCGAAGAACTTTACCGTCAACCGTTTCCCAAATGGTTTTTGGTTCATAGGTATATCGAACCTTATTCAATTCAATACTAGGAGCTTTTGGCTCTTCTTGAAGTTTTGGTTTTTCGATTACCCTACGCTCCACCTTAGTAATGGTTTTAGTAACCGGGGCTTTTGGAGCCTCTTTTGATTTTGGTTCTACAGGTGCCACCAACAATTCAGGTTTCTTCGGTTCTGGTATTGGAGTTGGTTTGGTAGGTTCTTGTTTCAACTCCGGTTTTTTCGGCCCATCGATACCGTTTTCCGTATTTGGAAGAGGTTTTGGTGTTGGCTTCTTCGGAAGTTCTGGGAGTTTCGGCTCTTTAGGTAATGGTTTGGCTGTTGTAGATGTTACGCTATCCTTAACTGGTTTCTCGGGTAGGGCTACGAGTGTAGGAGGTGTCGGAAGTTTCTCCTTCGCCATCGCTGGAGGTGTTGTTGGTAGTTTTTCAAGAGTTGGTCTTTCTGGTTCAACTCCTTTTTTAACCTCTTTATATTTAATGACCATCTTAACAGGTGTCACTTCGCGAACTGTTTCTG
>ERZ773197.2542-NODE-2542-length-11459-cov-3.045335_pt1 | contig 11459 bp, 13 predicted proteins | sample MGYA00580999_ERZ773197 | MGnify/ENA primary metagenome ERZ773197 (study PRJEB29015, sample SAMEA2738166) | human oral metagenome | biome: human oral; feature: human-associated habitat; material: saliva | place: China | collected 2185 ... | reverse complement strand
TGATACCAAAAAAGTGGTGTATTTGTCAAAAGGAAATTTTAATTCATAGATGATTGATTGTTAGTTTGTTATAGCTTTTAATTATTGTTTTTATATAAATACAGCTATCGGAAGGATTGTTTTTATTTGAATACAACAATGTTTTTTAACTTAAGGGCAAAAAATCAGGTTTAAATACATGTGTAGCCGATCGGATATAAAAACAAAAAATATCCGACTATATTTAGTATCATCATTTTCATATATAATCATGATTTTCATAATGTAACAACAGCAACCTGATTTCAGATCGTTCAATACGAATTTTTTAAAATAAAAAAGTCACCCGATCAAAGTCCGTACTTATGTAAATAAGCCCGGTCGCAATCGAGCGACTTTATAAATTTCACATATTAATTTGCTGAAAATACTTCAACTTTCTTATTACCGTGAGCCACAGCTGCATCGTGGTTATCGTAGTATACATCTATGGTCTTGCCGTTCACTCCCGAACCGGTATCTTCAACCTTATATTCCTGTCCGTTTATTATGACCTTTGTACCTATAGGAAGTACTGACGGATCTGCTGCTATAGTATGGTTTGCTTTAGGCATAACACCGCTGCTTGTAGGTCTTCCGGCATAGGCTCCGGCACATTGACTGCAATTGCAATATCCTGTTGTAGTAAAGGTTCCCAGGCTCTTGCCCTTACTTGAGCTGACCTTGGTAGACACAGCCTTTTTACCCGAACTTGAACTTGAAGAAGAACTTTTCGAGCTGCTTGAACTACTTGAACTGCTTGACCCTCTTGACTTTCTGTATACATCTGCCTTCTTCATTCCGTAGTCATAGGCTGATGACTTGGAATCGAAATAGATCATGATATCATTCTCCGAATTCTCGGAAAGTACGGATTCGACCGTATATACCTTATCGCCTATCTTGATATTCTCGCCTATATCAAACATCTTAAGTTTAGCGGCAACGGTCTTTCCCGAAGTAGGATCTCCACCCTTATAGGTCTTATAACTGTCGCAGTATGCCGCAACAGACAACTTACCCACATAACTGTTATACTCCGAATCGGCATATACCGTCTCGGCATTTACCAATATACTACTTACGGCTAATAACATAAGCAATGCCCACGCTCTTAACTTCTTACATAATCCACTGAAATGAACAGCCCTTTTATTCTTGGCAGTATTCATAAGATATCACTTCCTTTCCTTGCTAATTTAAATCGATCAAAAACAAAGCTTACCAAATCATAAAATATCGACAGCCTGTCACAGTTTATATACTAAGATCAATCATTCATTAAATTCAATACATTATTTTTTAAGTTTCTTACAGAAGATATATTACACTAAAATTCTGTATAAAGCAAGGATTGTTAAAAAATCGTTACATTTTCGTTTAAACTGTGTTACTTGTTATTGTTGTGACAGAATTTTAAGAACTTATAAAACTTCCACAACGACCTTCCCGAAATTATTTCCGCTTTCAACGTAGTCGTGGGCTTTATCAACCTCTTCCAGACTAAAAACTTTTTCCGGTCTTATATTCACTTCAAGAGGTACCGCTATAGAAACTGCCGGAAGCAGTGATAAGAGAGATATTTGCAAATGCTCGAAAAGTGCCGGATTCCAATCCGAAAAACGTTCATGAAAGGTTTTAATTATTGTAATGATCATTACGCTTCTCCTTTCTATTTATCGTCAAATAAACTTTTTACATATTTATATTTATCGAAAAATGTAATATAATTTGTTACAAAAGAATTTTAACAAGGAGAATCTTATCATGGGATTAAAAGGTATATTTCAAAAAGCTTTTATGGGGGCAAGCACTGAGGAGAGTAATGAAAACAAGGAAAAAATGAGACAGATCTTCAACCGTCAGGTTGAGAACGGGAATTCTTATACTCTTATGTACTGCTACGCCGAAAGTTATACCAATGCAATACTGGTAGAAATTACAAAACATGCCAATTTTATAGTCGGATATAAAGAGGGTGAGGTAGTGGTGATTCCGGTAGATGCCGATCTTACAGATATAGGTGATTCCTATATATTCAACAAAGCCAATAACTCACAAATAAAATATTCTGCCTTTACTTCCTGTTTTGTAGGAAATGATGAGATATCTTTTAATTTCATTCCTATGGAATATCGACCTGCCATCAACCGTGGAAGCGAATATAAGGTGGCTATTATACAAAGTCATAAGGAAGTGACGGATATGCAGAAGTTTTTTAAGGCAGGGTTTTAAGTAAGCAAAAACACTGCTTCTTTTAATCTTACCCGCAACCCTTTTTCAAAGCTGCGACAAATTCACACAGACTGCTCAACTCGTGTGCTCGCCTACTCCGTGGCGAGCTGCACTTTTGACATCCTCGTCTGTAGAATTTGTATCTTGCTTTTTCACAAGGGTCAAACGCTACAAAGATTGAAATAAGTAGTGTTTCTTTTGGTGGTTGTGAGCCGATAGAGGATGGCAGTTTATTTATTGATCACTGAAATATTAATTCTTCATACCATGCAAAAGTTTTCTTGATACAAAACTTAAAAGCTCTATCAAGCTTTGATTGATTATAATTACAAAACTCTTTATACACATTTTCATACACTACCCTCGCATACGGTGTCATATATATCTTAGCTGCTAATTTTTCCGGCATATCTCTAATGATTTCAAAGAAATTAACAACCTCTCCATCTAAATCGTTAATTGTTTCAATATTGGAAAGTGGTTTATTAAAGAATACCGCACCACTTCCAAAAAACGGCTCTACATAGCTGTGATGTGCAGGCATCTCCTCTATTATCCAATCAGCAATACCATCTTCTGTATCTTCTTTCTTATCAACTATTTCAACATCCGGGATATTATTTTCCATCTCTTGAAGTTCTCCCAACAATTCTGTAATCTCATTTCCGGAAAACCCTGTTATTGCAGTATCAATTTCTGAATTTCTAAGCTCTTCCATAATATCTGCCAGTAATCCATAGTCCCATTGACCACTGACTTTATTCATTGTAATACATAATGCCTTCTCTTTTTCTTCCTCAAAATCGACTATTACAACTTCCGTTTCCTCAATACCACTTTTTTTTAAAATATTAAGTCTTTGATGTCCACTTACAAGATTGCCAGTCCTCTTATTTACAATAAGTGGAACTACTAAACCAAATTCGTCAATACTTGATTTCAAAGCCTTATACTCAAAATCTGTTTCTGTAAGTTTGACTCTTGGGTTATATTCAGCAGGTATTATATCTGCTATTTTCATTATTTTACTTCCATGTATCTACCTCATAAATAAATTATTTTGCTATATAAAAACAGCACACCATTTCTGATGTGCTGAATATCTCTTTTTATTGATTTTTAGTTAAATAAAGACAACTGTTGATCTCCTACCTCTGTATCCTTGGAACTAGATTCTCTTACAATGTCCGGAGCTTCGATAAATTTATCATAAGGTTTTGCCTTTATTCCATATTTTTTATACATCGTCCTGGTTCTTGGGTTACTTTCTACTGCATAGAACTGATCAGCATTAGTTCCATATTTTGAAAATATAAATCTTTTTAAAGCTGATTCTTTGAATACCGGAGGTTCTTCATCAATATCATTGAAATACATCTCCTGTTGCTGCCAACCTGTCTTTTGCTTAATATTCTCCATTGTTTCTTTCATTTGTTTATCAGGGCGGGCTGTAATAATAATTACATAATCATCTTTTACCATCTCTATAAGATCTAATCTGTATTCCTCAGCTAACATCCTTTTTGAAAAAGGTCTTAGCATTTTTATTTACTTCTGGTTACTGACCAGTGTGTAGTTTAAATCTAATAAGCAGATTTTCTGTCCGTTAGCCGCTACGGATAGATTTTCGTTTTCTCTCATGTTTTTAATCTCCTTTGTTTTTTCTCCTATTTTTTGAATTTACTGTAGAATGTTTCAATATACCGGATAACCTATCTGATTAAATATATACCGTCTACATTGATAACTTATGTAATACTAATTGATTTAGGCTCACACCTTCTTTATTTGCTTCAATAGCTAATTTCTGATGCAATGATTTAGGCAGTCTGACATTAAATTTTCCACTGTATCCATCTATTCTATCCGGTACCGGAATATGTAGACCGTTTTCAAGCTTAACTTCTAAATATCCTTCCATAGCTTCATTAAGTCCTTCATACAACTCTTCCAATGTATCACCGGTACTTTGACATCCGTCTAATTCTAATACTCTTCCATAAAAGTAATGACCACTTTCATCATGTACTTCCTGCACTAACCTTGTATAAGGTAATTTCATATAATCCTTAACTTCCATTCTTTACTCCCTTTTTTCAATATTTCTTCTAAATCTTTCCAAGATAGGGGGATTACTCCCCTATCCTAGAAAGAATATCCATAACATATGCTTTCTTTAATGGATTTTCCTGCTTAACTGTTGTTAAATCACCGGTTTCTTTATTAAGGTACTGCTTGTGACTTCCTTTCTGTCTTACTCCTTCATATCCGTAAGCTATCAATACCTTATCTGCTTCATCAGCCCTTATTCCATTGGGCTGTCTTTTCATTTTTTCAATTATCTTTTGCACATTTGCCAATCAATCACTTCCTTTCTTAATTATTTGCTCTGATATAATCAGTACCACATATGGTACTAAAAGTCAATGATTTATTTATGTTTTTATACTGAAAAGATACTTGAAAATGGGCTGAAACTGTATAAATATAAACTCATTTTTTATTATACTCTTATGGGAGTAATGATCCTAATAGCATTTAATTATTGAGTACTGAAATATTAATTATTCATACAATGCAAAAAGCAGCCACAGGGCTGTAAACCTCTTAAGCCTTTGCTGTCTGGAAGCACGCTGTATTGTGTGCCGCCTTTCTTCCAAGGAAATAATTTATAAAATACTGCTGCCCCTTGCCTGAACACTTGGTTGTTTTCGTTATTCTTATGCTTCCGTCAGGGTTTGCAATGGTTGTTTCCTTTACCTCAAACAATCCCATTTCCATCGACTTCTGTGTCGGCATATTTCTGCTTGAGCCGCTTTTCATCAAGAAACCACTGTTTCTAAGGTCTTCAAACAATCTCTTCTGTCCTGTATCATATCCGTTATGCTTCAATATCTTGGCAAGGTCGCCTATGAGTATTGATGTATCACCGGAACTCACAGCATCTGCAAAAAGCACTTTCGGTCTGTCCTTTTCTACCTTATCCTCTAAGTTCTTCCTTGCTTCTTTCTCATTTTTAAGCTCTGTTGCAAGTCTTATAAGAAAATCCGGGTTAGTTAGTGCCTCTTCTATGGTATTGTCGGTCATATATGCCCCATGCTTTCTAACACTCTTTAAGATTTCCTTGACCTCTTTCTTAAAAGCCTTTGATATAGGCTTACGACTCTGCATCAGAACTTCATACAATCCGTCTTCAGTTAAGAACCAACTTTCTTGATTTCCTCCAAGGGTCGGAATAATATTCCGAACCTTTTCAGTATCATCTACTGCCACTATCATTTTATTAATTGATGACGGGTCATATTCAATCCATCCGGCTACATCCTTGGCTAAAAATAAGGGATTGTCAAAATTTCCATAAATCCTAAACTCCTTCCATACCATCACAATTCATATCACCTTTTTGTTCATTTTTAATTTGCAGTACAGAACTAACCTTGTGTTGAAACTTTGGTGTGTGAACCACACGAATATCTCCTTCAAAATTAGGATCTTTATTTTGAACTGTTTACTCTGTAAATGAAATATCAAATAAAATATCAATATTGATTGTAAGCTTACCATCTAGGCTTCCTTTTTCAGCCATACTTTTAAGAAGCTTGCAACATCTGTTGATACCGGAGTATTAAAACAATTCGTCCTAAGTATCATAGACAGTATAACAATAATAAACGCAAATATATCAAGTATTGTATTTAAGAACGGCTTATGTCACGAATTTATATTTAAGCAACAAAAAAAGTAGAGGGTCATTCCCCCTACTTTTTTTATCACATTAATCTTAATAAAATAAGTTAATAAAATAAGAATTCAAGTTACATTATAAACATCGCGTCTCCGAAACTGAAGAACCTGTATTCTTCTTCCACAGCTTTCTTGTATGCACTAAGCACTTCTTCTCTTCCTGCCAGTGCAGATACCAACATGATAAGTGTAGATTCCGGCAGATGGAAGTTTGTTATCAGTGCATCGACCATCTTGAATTTATACCCCGGATATATGAAGATCTCAGTCCATGCACTCACCGCTTTAAGCTTTTCGTCCGGTGCGGCAGCACTTTCCAAAGCTCTGCAACTGGTCGTTCCCACGCAGATGATCCTTGAACCTCTTTCCTTCGCCGCATTGATCTTGGCGGCATTTTCCTCGTCTATCATATAGAATTCCGAGTGCATATGGTGCTTTAATATATCCTTCTCCTTTACGGGTCTGAAAGTTCCAAGTCCCACATGAAGTGTGACTTTTGCTATATCTACACCCTTGGCTTTGATTTTTTCAAGAAGTTCATTCGTAAAGTGTAGTCCGGCTGTCGGTGCCGCAGCACTTCCCTCGTATTTTGCATATACCGTCTGGTATCTGTTTTTATCCTCGAGTTTATGAGTAATATAAGGAGGCAGAGGCATCTCTCCGAGTTTATCGAGTATTTCTTCGAATATACCATCAAACTCGAATTCTATATGCCTGTTACCGGTCTCATCTATATGCTTGATTTCGGCTTTTAAAAGACCGTCTCCGAAATCAAGTCTGTCTCCTACCTTACATTTTTTACCGGGTTTTACAAGACACTCCCAAACCTTATCACTTAGTCTTTTAAGTAAAAGTATCTCTACCTTGGATCTTGCCGCACCGTTATCTCTTACACCGTAAAGTCTTGCCGGTATCACCTTGGTATCGTTAAGTACCAGACAATCACCCTTTTTCAAATAATCGGTAATATCGCTGAAATGCTTATGTTCAAGCTCGTAGCTTTGCTTTTTCATTACCATAAGTCTTGAAGAGCTCCTGTCCTTTAACGGGTCCTGTGCTATAAGTCTTTCAGGCAGTTCATAATTAAAATCTTTAATATCCATAATCTTACTGTGCCGCACTTTCTTCTACACCTTGAGTTTGTGCAGCAGTTTCACTTTCTGTACTTTGCTCCGTACTTTCCTTACTTGCTTCGGTAGTAGGAACTCCTATATATACTTCATCGTCCTCAAGATCGACTTCTTTCGTACTTTCTTCCTCGGGATCACCGCCTAAACTTATATCATACTTTGATACATCCTCCCCCTCTAACCATATCTGGTACAAGGATGCGAGTTGTGCATCCGATATAAGCACTTCCGCAAGTCTTTTTCTCATTGCGGAATCAAGCAACTTTACATCCTCGGACTGTGCTACCTTGTCTATAAAAAGTTTTTGTTGTTCATCAACGTTATCCGGCTCAAGCATATAGAGACTGCCATCCTCCGCTGTCTTTATATATGCCCAGGTAAGCATAGGTGCCGGCGTTATGATACCGTGAAACTTTACATCCGCACTTATGAATACAACATATTCTCCTGCATTCAAGCCGTTACCTATATAGCAGGACACATTTTCATAGTCCTCATACACCTTCTTTTCTTCATCAAGTTTGGATTGAAGCTCTGACAGGCCTTCTTCATCCGTCCTTCCGAAGACCTTATATAAAGCGGCGGCGTCCGCTTCTATCTTTGCATTTTGATAATTTTCCACAAGTTGCATGACCTCGGGATTACTGTCTTTTTGCAGACCGTAATTGCTGAAATCATAAGTATATACCGTATTAAGGCTTGATTCCTCAATACTTTCAAGCGAGACTTCAGACGATGCAACTTGTTTTTTTGACTGCGTCCTATCCACCACCAATATTACTATGACAAGCACGAGCACTACCATAGGAATAGCAAGGATCTTCAGTGCTTTCAATACCTTAAATTCATCTATACCGGCTATTTTTCTGTTTTTTTCATACCTCATACAAGTATCCTCTTTAATATAAATATTATATACTATAACCTATATATAGAGCTATATCAATACTTCATCAGAAAGCATATATACTTTGACACTAACTTTTTATCTCATCTTCATATCTTTTTCTTTTTGCATATCTTCTTGTCTGCCTGAATATCGAATCCATGATAAACATAGCAACGGCAATAGCCCCGGCTATTTGAATCGTCTGCACAAAGTAAACATTTCCCAGGCTGCTGTTATTATCAATAAAATAAAATACACTCCTGTATATAGGTCCTCCCGGAACCAGCGGAAGTATGCCCGGCACGAAAAATATGGTTACCGGTGCTTTAAGTATCCTTGCAAGAATATGACACAGAGCCGAAACTCCAAGTCCCGAGATGAATACCTGTAAAACGGCATCTACTTTCAAATAAGAAAGATACGCATATAAGATCCATGAGACCATACCTACCAATGTTGCATACTTTAACAGGTTTTTAGGCATACCGAATACGATAGAAAAGGCTATCATTGACGTCAATGCCGCATATGTTTTTATAAGAAAAATACCTATGTTCATCGTAATATACCTCCAAAAAGCAACATAGCCGCACCGGTTCCGGTAGATACAGCCAGTGAAATGATTATAGCCTCCAGCATCCTGCTGCCTCCCGAGCTGTAATCTCCGTTAAGAGTATCTTTGATCGCCGTAGTACATTTTACTCCGGGAACCAGACACATAAGTGCCGATATGATGACCAGATCCACCGAAACATTATTAAATAAATATTTAGCTCCGAATAATGCCGTTACTACCATGACAAATGAGGTTGCGGCATATACACACATATCATTAAACCCTATCTTCTTAGTCGTATAATTTACCAAAGAAAGCACGGTACTTGCTATTGCTGTAAGTAAAAATTCATTGAGATTACCGTCAAACATAATAAGAAATCCGGTAGCCACAAACACATAGCAAATATATTCCGCATACTCGGGGTACACTGGTTTTTTCGTGAGTTTGACCATTCTCTCATATGCCTCATCCACACTTATCTTATCCATACAAAGCTTTCTTGAGATATGATTGACCTCATAAATAGTATTTAAGTTAATTGATGTGGAGTCTACTCTTTTGACCACACTTAAAGCGTCCTTATCTCTTCCCTTTTCATTTTCGGTAACGACCGTCAGATAAATGGCGGTCGGAAGAGCAACGACCTCATGAGACCAGGTGGTCGCCCTGTCAAGTATCCTGCTCATCGTATCTTCCACTCTGTATATATCCGCTCCCGACTTTAGCATAAGCTCTCCGGCAAGCATTGCGGTATCCGCTAATTTTCTCGTTCTTTCCATATCACTCCCTGTCAAACAATATCTTTCTAACTTCCAAAAGTTTATCTCTTAATCTTGCCGCCTCTTCAAAATTCAGCTCAGTGGCAGCCTTCTTCATAGCCTTTTCAAGGTCTTTTGAAAGTTTTTCAAGTTCCTTATCATCCATAGACTCCGGATCTTTTTCAAGTTTTTTGCTGTCTTCGCTTGCAGCCTTAGATATGGCTATCAGGTCTCTGACTGCCTTTTTTATAGTCGTCGGAGTAATGTTATGTTCTTTATTATAGGCTTCCTGTATCTGTCTTCTTCTGTAAGTCTCATCAATGGCAGCCTTCATCGAATCCGTTATCCTGTCCGCATACATGATAACACGCCCTTCGGAATTTCTCGCAGCTCTTCCTATTGTCTGTATAAGCGAGGTCGTGCTTCTTAAAAAGCCCTCTTTATCGGCATCAAGTATTGCAACCAGTGTGATCTCCGGAATATCCAGTCCCTCTCTTAAAAGATTGATACCCACCAGTACATCAAATACATCAAGACGCATATCCCTTATGATCTCGGCTCTTTCAAGAGTATCTATATCAGAATGGAGATACCTTACTTTAATACCCACATCCTTCATATAGTCGGTCAGATCTTCAGCCATCTTCTTGGTCAAAGTTGTAATAAGTATCTTGTTTTTTCGCTCAACTTCCTTAAATACCTCTGAAACAAGGTCATCGATCTGACCTTCAACTTTTCTTACACTTATAGTCGGATCGAGAAGTCCCGTCGGTCTTATGATCTGCTCCGCACGTAAGAGTTCATGTTCCTCCTCATATACGGAAGGGGTTGCTGATACAAAGAGGAGTTGATTGATCTTTGATTCAAACTCCGTAAATTCCAAAGGCCTGTTATCAAGTGCTGAGGGAAGTCTGAAACCGTATTGTACAAGATTCATTTTTCTCGCTCTGTCTCCTGCATACATACCTCTGATCTGGGGAACACTTATATGAGACTCATCTATTATTATCAAAAAGTCATCAGGAAAATAATCTATAAGAGTATAGGGGGGATCTCCGGCTTTAGAGCCTATCAAGTGCCTTGAATAGTTTTCTATTCCCGAACATACACCTGTCTCCCTCATCATCTCCACATCGAAATGTGTTCTTTCATAGATCCTTTGAGCCTCTATCAGCTTATCCTCGGACTTGAAAAAAGCCACTTGCTCATCACATTCTTTAAGTATCTCCTCCGTGGCTCTTAACATCTTATCGGGAGGTACTATATAATGTGATGCCGGATATATAGCTATGTGGCTCAGTTCCGCTACCACATCGCCTGTAAGCACATCCATTTCACTTATTTTATCTATCTCATCTCCGAAAAATTCTATCCTGTAGGCTTTATTACTTACATACGCAGGAAAGACCTCCACTATGTCACCCCTTACTCTAAAAGTTCCACGGTGGAAGTCGAAATCATTTCTGTTGTATTGTATATCAACTAATTTTCTTATAACTTCGTCTCTGTCTTTGATCATTCCCTGTCTTAGTGATATGACCATTTCAGCATAGTCTATAGGACTTCCCAGTCCGTATATACAAGATACCGAAGCTATGATAATAACATCCCTTCTCTCAGACAAAACCGCAGTTGCGGAGTGTCTTAGCTTATCTATCTCGTCATTTATAGCCGAATCTTTTTCTATATAAGTATCCGTACTCGGAACATAAGCTTCCGGTTGATAGTAATCATAGTAAGATACAAAATATTCGACCGCATTTTCAGGGAAGAATTCCTTGAATTCTCCGTAAAGCTGAGCTGCCAATGTCTTGTTATGAGCTATGATAAGTGTGGGTTTTTGTAACTGTTGTATGATATTTGCCATGGTAAATGTTTTACCTGAACCGGTGGCTCCGAGAAGTGTTTCAAACTGATTTCCTTCCCTGAATCCCTTTACCAGGGCTTCAATAGCCTGAGGCTGATCTCCTGTAGGTGCAAATTGTGAGCTGAGTTTAAATTCCATTTATACGATCTGCTACTAAAAATATATTTAACACTTAAGTGTTGGACAGATATTTAACTATCCGACTGTTCTCAGCCTCCATCTTCATAAATTTTATATGTAAGCTTTAATGTTTATGCTA
>ERZ773197.2540-NODE-2540-length-11461-cov-4.408732_pt1 | contig 11461 bp, 9 predicted proteins | sample MGYA00580999_ERZ773197 | MGnify/ENA primary metagenome ERZ773197 (study PRJEB29015, sample SAMEA2738166) | human oral metagenome | biome: human oral; feature: human-associated habitat; material: saliva | place: China | collected 2185 ... | reverse complement strand
GTCGCGAGCCTCGACCTGCCCGGACGCCAGGGGGAGCTTCTCGACGCGGTCCTCGAGACGGGCACGCCCGTCGTCGTCCTCCTCGTCACCGGCCGCCCCTACGCGATGGGCCGGTACGCCGACCGCTGCGCGGCGATCGTGCAGTCCTTCATGCCCGGCGTCGAGGGCGCGGGCGCCATCACGCGCGTCCTCACCGGCGAAATCAACCCCTCAGGGCGACTCCCCATCGCGATCCCCAACACGCCCGGCGGTCAGCCCGGCACCTACCTTCAGCCGCCGCTCGGCTGGGAGTCCGAGGGGATCTCGAACGTCGATCCGCGCCCCCTCTTCCCCTTCGGGCACGGCCTGTCCTACACCTCCTTCGAGTACTCCGACCCGCGCGTTTCGGCCGAGTCGATCGCGCTCGACGGAACGGTCGAGTACTCGGTCGTCGTGCGGAACAGCGGCGAGCGCGAGGGTGACGAAGTCGTCCAGCTCTACGCCTCCGACCCGATCGGAGAAGTCGTCCGACCGCTCAAGCAGCTCATCGGATTCACGAAGGTGCGCCTCGCGCCCGGGGACTCGGTTCGCGTCGTCTTCACGGTCCACGCCGATCGTTTCTCCTTCACGGGCATCGATATGCGCCGCATCGTCGAGGGCGGGGACGTCCTCCTGTCGGCCGGCTCCTCCTCCGAGGACCGCCTGGAGCCGACGCGTCTCGTCCTCGAGGCCGGCCGCCGAATCGTCGGCGAGGGTCGCGTGCTCACGACGCCCGTGACGGTCGAGCGGATCTGACGAAAGGCGCGGCGGGTGGTATCGGCCGCCGGCCGCGCCGCATCCGATGGAAGGGAGAGAGACGATGCCGACCCGATACGATATGGAGCTCGAGGAACTCCGGGTCTACAGGCCCGAGCGGGCGGAGCCCCAGGACTTCGACGACTTCTGGGCGTCGACCCTTGAGGAGAACCCCTTCGACCCCTCGCTCCTCACGATCGAGCGGGCCGAATGTCCGCTCGTCACGCTCGAGGTCTTCGACGTCTCCTTCCCAGGGTTCGGATCCGATCCGATCCGGGCGTGGCTCGTGGTCCCGGCGGACGCGAACCGCCCGCTCCCGACGATCGTCCAGTACCAGGGGTACGGCGGAGGTCGCGGTCTTCCCGTCGACCACCTCGACTGGGCGAGCGCCGGATTCGCCCACTTCTTCATGGACTCGCGCGGCCAGGGCGGCACCTGGGGGAACGGGGGAGCGACCCCGGACCCGCGCGGGTCGGGCTACGGCGATCAGGGTTTCATGACCCGCGGGATCGAGGATCCCCACGACCACTACTACCGGCGCCTCTACGTCGACGCCCATCACGCGGTCGAGGCCGCCGCGGCGCTCCCGCAGGTCGACGCCTCGCGCATCCTCGTGACGGGCGGATCCCAGGGCGGGGCGCTCGCGATCGCAGCCGCCTCCCTCAATCACCGGGTTGTCGGGGCGATGCCCGACGTCCCCTTCATGAGCGATTTCCCCCGCTCTGTCGGCCTCACCGAGGGCACCCCCTACGACGAGGTCGTTCGCTACCTTTCCGTGTTCCGCGATCGGGCGGACATGGTGTTCCGGACGCTCTCCTACTTCGACACGGTGATCATCGGGCGCAGGGCGATCGCGCCCGCGCTGTTCTCCACCGCCCTCCTCGACACCATCGCCCCGCCCTCGTCCGTCTTCGCGGCGCGCAACTGGTGGGGGAAGGCCGGAGGGGCGGCGCCGACCGCCGAGATCGACGTCCATCCGTTCAACACTCACGAGGGCGGGGCCGCCTACCAGTGGCTCCACCAGGTCGAGTGGGCGAAGCGCCTTCTCGCCTCCCGCGATGCCGAGCACTGAGCGGTCCGGGGAAAGGGACTAGGTACCACCCGGTGCACTTTGAGTAGGCGTCGAGCCTTACACGGTTCTCATCCGCTTAGGTTTCATCGAACTACACATGTCGGACGTGAACTCAGGCTCTCTCAAGGGTGCAGCGGGTATCAGTCGCGACGTGGGGCGCCAACGTTTTGCGGCCTCAGACGGATGATGGGACGACGTGCGGCGCGAAGAAGCCCGACGCGGCCGTCGTGAAGCCGTAGAGGGTCGCTTGGTAGGCGTGGTAGAGGTCGGGCTTCCCGTCCCAGGTGAAGGCGGTCGGAGCATTCGCTACGGACAGCTCGTGGAACCAGCCACCCTTCACCCTGTCGATGAGGTGAGTGTCCGTCCACTCCCACAGGAGCGAGTAGGTGTCTGCGTACTCGCGTTGACCGGTGAGCTCGGCGAGGTAGGCAGCCGCGCCGATCGCCTCGGCTTCCGCCCACCAGTACTTCTCCGGGACGACCGGCGTGCCGTCCCAGTCGACCGTGTAGCAGAAACCGCCATTCGGCCCCCAGGCGTCGGTGAAGGCGCCGTGGAAGAGTCGCTTCGCTGCGCTCAGCGTCCACGCGCCCTCGACCCCGCGGGCGTGCAGCTGGCACAGTAGCTTCGCCCATTCGAGCCAGTGGCCGGGCTGTGACCCGTAGGGTCGGAACGCATGCCGAGGATCGTCGACATTGTGGTCGGGAATCGGGCTCCAGCGGGAGTTGAAGTGCTCGTTGAGCCGCCACGCGCCGTCGCGGTCCTCGGCAGCTCCTCCAGCGATCGACCGGGCGATGCGCTCGGCGCGGGAGAGCCAGCGCTCCTCCCCGGTCGCATCGAAGGTCGCGATGAGCGCCTCAGTCAGGTGCATGTTGGCGTTTTGCCCGCGGTAGTCCTCGGCAACTGCATACGAGCGATCGAAGGCCTCGATACCGCGGCCGTCCTCCTCCACCCAGAAGCGCTCGATGTTCGCAAGCGCCAACTCCAAGAGCTCGTCGGCTCGGGCGATGTTAGCGCGCAGCGCCGAGGAAGAAGCGAGGAGGACATGCGCCTGCCCGTAGAGTTCCTTGCGATCATCGGGGGCCGCGCCACCCACGATCGAGCACCATCCGCCAAATCTGGCATCTAGGCCCGCGCCGAGCAGATAGTTGACCCCGTGCTCGGCAATCGCGCGCGCTCTTGGATTCCCGAGCGCCGACTCGATCGAGAAGCAATGGAGCATGCGGGCGTTGAGCCAGAGCTGCGCACCCTTCGATGCGAGGGGACGACCGTTCGCATCGAGCCAGTAGTAGCCGGCACCCTCGTCGACCACTGCGGGCGTGTAGAAGGAGACGAGCACCGCGCGCTGCGCCTCGAGCCAGGGGAGGTGCTCCGGGGAGCCGAACGCGTAGAGGGAGGGATGAGACACGCGTGTCTTCCAATCAATCGGAGGAGTTTGGGGCGCTGAGAGGTCAAGAGCCTACGCAGTAGGGCACCCCGGGTGACCACATGGTGTGGCATGGAGGACGTTGCGTTATCGCTGCCCGCGGTCCCGCTCGAGGATGTCGTATGCGACCTCGTCCGTTGTGACGAGAGCGGTGATCACTCCTGAACGGGCGATCGCTTCAATCGCTCTTGCTTTTCCGATTTCGCCGGCAACCGCCACCACCTCGTTCGTATCGCGGAGTTGATCGACGCTGATCGAGATCCTTCGATCATTCAACGATGTATGGAGGTAGTCACCGTCAGCGTTGAAGAAGAGTCCGACTACCTCCGCGACCGGGTGCAAGGAGTTGAGCTCGTCGATTTCACTTGCGGACATGTGTTGAACCAACTGGTTGATTGGAGGGTTCCAAGATCCGACCGAAAGGTAGGCGGCATCGAGTGAGTTGTAACTCGAAAGGACTTCCGCAACGGCGGGCTCGCGCCGCGCAGCGCTGGCTACTTGAGGAGTTGAACTGAAAAGAGGCGCGAAAAGTGCCTTCGTCGTGAGTTGTGACTTGGACGAGAGGGTGGCAAGCATGCTGATGGGTGATTGGAGTGGATCGTTTCCCACCATTCCGCTTACTTGGACGAACTCCATTCGCGGAAGTTTCGTGAGCCCCTCGACGACTGGAATGAGCGTTCGGCCCCACGAGAACCCGACGCGTTGCCCCTCGCGAGCATGTGTGCTAAGGAACTCTGCAGCGCGCTCTCCCAGGCGCTGACGCTCGACTGTGATGTCGGTCGACGCTTTGACGAGCAGCACTTCATCGATCCCGAGGACTGCTCGAAGACGTCGGGCGAGTGCGACGTCGCCGACCAGGGGGTGCTCAATGGCGATGCGTACAACCCCGCTCCTCTTCGCTGTCTGCAATAGGCGCGCAACTTGGAATCGTGAAATGCCAAGTGCGGAGGCGATCTCAACCTTCGTTTCATCGTCGAGGTAGTAGCGCTGCGCGACTTCGGCCATGAGCTCAAGCTCGGACTCGTCGAGCGTCTTCGGCTTTCGAACTGCCATGTCGTCCTCCTCGACCCATCGCGACAATTATAACGCTCAAATGAGAGGCATGAAACACCTTGCGGTCTCATATGTGAACGTATACCGTGTTTTTCAACACACGTAGCGAAGATGCTGCGAGAGTGGAGGAGTTCTGATGCTGAAACGGCGCCGCGTTCCACAAGAGCTGGGAGTCTTCATCGTCGTTGTGATCGTCGCCCTCGTCATGGGGTCGATATCGCCCGAGTTTCGGACGACGAGTAATCTCTCCGTCCTGCTACTCAATGGGTCTGTCGTCACCTTCCTCGCCGTTGGGCAGGCGTGCGTCCTTCTCACCGGAGGAATTGACCTTTCAGTCGGTTCGAACATCGCGCTGACTGGGATGATCGCGGCGTTGGCGATGAAGGCGGGAGTCCCATGGTGGGCGGGCGCCCTCGTCGCGATTGTTGTCGGCGCACTCGTCGGTGTCTTCAACGGGTGCATCATCCATTACGGGCACATGCCGCCCTTCATCGTCACATTCGCGACGTTCGGTATCTCGGCATCGATTCCGAAGATTCTTACGCAGGCCAAGTCGGTCACCGTGACCGAACCGCTGTTCGCCTTCTTCGGACGCGGTTCGATCTTCGGAATTCCGGTGCCGATCATCATGGTTGTCATCGCGGCTCTCCTTGTTGGCTTCCTCCTCAAGAAGACCGCTACAGGAGTGCATATCTACGCGATCGGTGGCAACCGAGAAACAGCGCGTCTAGCAGGCGTCTCAATTGCGAAGAACACGATTCTCGTCTATGTGATCTCTGGAATCTGTTCGGCATTCGGCGGAATCATCACAACATCCCGCCTCATGGTTGGGTATCCGACTGCTGGTTCGGGCACGGAGCAGTTCTACTCGATCGCCTCCGCCGTAGTCGGCGGAGTCTCCCTCTTTGGTGGTGTTGGCACGATTCTCGGCGCGTTCATTGGATCGCTGCTCATCGCGGAAGTCTCGAACGGAATGAACGTGATCGGCGTTGATTCCTACTGGCAGCCCCTTGTCATCGGGGTGATCATCCTCGGTGGTGTGCTCCTTGACACCAACAAGGGCGGCCTCAAGAAGCTCCTCTTCTGGAGGAAGACCGGGGGCCTCGTAGAACAGAGGCCATCGGATCCGGAAGCGAAGGCCGCTTGAGCGGCTTTCGAATCGCGGGAACTCATCACACAACGAAAAGGAGAACCTGATGAGAACTTCAATGACGAAGGTTGCGCTCGTCACTCCGCTAGCCGTCTTCGCGCTGGCACTTACGGGATGCAGCGGTGCGATCGATACCGGCACTGGCTCGAAGTCCGACACTGCGGCGTCCGGTTCGAGCGAATCCGGAACGATGGCCGCACTTCCTGATTCATGCAAGGGCGATTCTCCGCTCATCGCCGTGCTGCTGCCGAATCAGACCAACCCCTACTACGTCGCGATGAAGGAAGGCTTCGAAACCGCAGCTGCGGACAACGGTTTCAAGGCCGAGGTGCAAATCGCGGGCGATGATGACGCTCAGCAACTCGCTCAGGCGGAGGCGGCTCTTCAGAAGTCGCCGTGCGCGATCGCCCTCAATCCGGTCAAGTCGGAACCCGCTGCCGCAATCGTTCGAGAGGCGAACGATGCTGGAGTCCCGGTATTCACAGTGAATGTCATCGTGAATGAGGACGCCTTGAAGGCGCAGAATGCGACGATTATCCAGTACCTCGGCGCTGACAACAAAGCCGGCGGCGTCGACACCGCGAAGAAGGTGCTCGAAGACATGGGAGCGGATGCGAAGCTAACGATCGGCTTCGTCACTGAGCCCGATGAAGTGCCGGTCGTCATCCGAGATGAGGGCTTCAAGGAGGCAATCGCGGCGGATGCCAATGCCAAGGTCGTCGCCGAGGTCGACGGCAATGTCAAGGCGACTGACTCTCTCAATGTCACGACCGACATGCTTCAGGGAAATCCTGATCTCAACGTCATCTTCGCGTCGACAGGTCCGGCGGCGCAAGGCGCGCTCGAAGCAGTCAAGGCTTCCGGTCGTGACGTGAAGGTCTATGGGTTCTGCGCGCCCGAGGTTCCGCTCACCGACACGTATCCCGCTTGCGTCGCTCAGGAGCCCGCGGACTACGGCAAGAGAGTCGTTGAGCAGATCGCGATGTATGTCAAGGGTGAGACCGTGGAGACCGAAATTCTCCGGCCTCTGAAGATGTTCGTCTCCGGGCAGACGCCGGGTGCAGGAGAGGTTGGCTGATCAGAATGACTGCGGAGGAGATGCCCAGGGGCGCCGTAGGGCTCGCTGCACGCGATATCCGAAAGGACTACTCGGGTGTTCAAGTGCTCCTGGGCGTCTCCCTGGCAATTGCACCCGGAGAGATCGTTGGGCTCGTAGGGCACAATGGTGCCGGGAAGTCGACGCTGCTCAAGGTCCTTTCAGGGGCGCATCGACAATCGTCTGGGACCCTCACGATCGACGGTGAGTCCGTCGCATTCTCCTCGCCGTCGGAGGCCATCGCCCACGGAGTATCGACGGTCTATCAGGAACTCTCTTTGCTCGGGAATCTCACGGTCGCCCAGAACGTTTGGCTTGGTAGAGAGAAGAAGAATGCGGCACGACTTCTAAAGCAAGAGGAGATGCTTCGCGAAGCCAAGGACCTCCTCGACTCCTTCGGTCTGGATATCGATCCGGAGAAGCGGGTATCCGCCTACCCCGTTGCAGTGCGTCAGCTCCTCGAAATAGCGATCGCATCGAGTCGGGAGACGAAGTACCTTCTTCTAGACGAGCCGACGACGGCGCTCGAAGGTGATCAAGTGACGGAACTCCTCGCGTATATTCGGCAACTCGCGAGGGAGCGCAACATCGGAGTTCTCATCGTCAACCACAAGCTCGATGAGCTCTATGGAGTCGCCGACCGGATCGTGGCGCTGATGAATGGCCGGATCATCATCGACGCGGCCGTCGAGACTGCGGATCGGCACCGTATTGTTGCCGCGATCGCAGGTGAAGGATACGAGAAGAACCTTCAGACGGACGTCCAAGAGTCTGTCGGTCTTCCGCACGATCGTGTCCTGTCAGTTCGGGATCTTAGAAACCGACGATTGAAGGGCGTGAGCTTCGATGTTCGTTCGGCTGAGATCCTCGGCATCTACGGTCTGGGAGGTTCGGGTAGGTCCGAGGCATTGCGCGCGATCGCAGGCATAGATCCTGCCTCGACGGGTTCCGTCGAGATCGGAAGTAGTGCATTTCTTCCTCGGACTCCCCGTGACGCGATGGAGCACGGCATCGCCTTTCTCACTGAGGAGAGGAAGAGTGATGGCATCGTTCCGCAGATGAACAGCTATCTGAACACTGCTCTGCCAGTCTTGAGTCGATTCTCGAAGTCGGGGGCGCTGAGCCGAAAGAAGATGGAAACGGAAGCGTCGGATGTTCTCGACTCCCTACGACTCAAGGGCGATCCGACGCAGCCAATCACTTCTCTCTCAGGTGGTAACCAGCAGAAGGTTCTGCTGGCGAAAGCCCTTGTTCAGAATCCTGAGGTTCTCCTGCTCGACGAGCCGAGCAAGGGCGTTGATATTGGGGCCAAGAGTGAGATCCACCAGATCCTCAAACGGCTCGCTCATGCCGATGGGAGGGCCATCGTGATGGTTTCCTCCGAAGAGGAGGAGATTCTGGAAGTCGCCGATCAGGTGCTCGTCTTCTCGGACGGTCAAGTTGTCGCCGGACCGGTACCCGCCGGGTCGCTGGATATCTCGCAGCTGAGAAGGCTCGCCTGGGGCGAAGATCGCGACGGCGATACGCAAATCGAGGGGAAAGAATGACTAGGGAATTCGCGAGTGGGGAACTGCTTGAGATCGCAAGGCGCGGTGCGTCGATCGAGGCGAATGCGGTGGCGGAAGTTGAGCAGCAGATCGACGAGAGCCTGGTCGAGGCGGCGCGGCTCATCGACTCGTCGGCTGGCAAGGTCATCGTCGTAGGATCCGGAACTTCAGGAACCATTGGACGAAGGCTCGCTCACCTCCTATCCGTTTCGGGTACGCCGGGGCTGTATGTGCATCCCATGGATGCGCTTCACGGCACGATGGGCGCGATCGAGTCGGATGATGTCGTGATCGCCCTTTCGAAGGGCGGGGAGTCCGACGAGATCAACCAGCTCTGTCGTCTACTCGATGCGCAAGAATGTGTGATTATCGGTATCGGAGAGAACCCGGAATCGACCCTTGCTGGCCTCTCTCGTCTCTACATCCACTTGCATACGATCGATCAGGCGGATCCGGAGAACACTCTTGCAATGGGTTCCACATTGGTGACCGCTGTCTGGGGGGATGCGCTGGCGCGAGTTCTCATGCACATGCATGGTTGGCGTGTCGAGCAGAGCCTTCGAATCCACCCTGCGGGTGCGGTAGGAAAGCATGCTGGCGAGGCGAGAAGCGATGGCTGATCTACTCGTTGCAGGCGTTGATGTTTCCACGCAGTCATGCACTGTCGAGATTCGTCGATCCGACGACTTGGAGGTCATCGGCCGAGCTCGTACGCCGCTTCCCCCTACCTCTCCGCCGGTATCTGAGCAGAATGCACTCGACTGGTGGGCCGCACTTGTTGATTGCTTCCATCAACTGTCTTCAAGGGCCGATCTTTCGCTAGTCGGGGCGATCTCAGTCTCGGGACAATGCCACGGGCTGGTCGCGCTTGACGCAGCAGGCAGGCCCGTCCGCCGGGTGAAGCTATGGAACGATACATCGACCGCGCCTTACCTGGATGAGCTGTTCACTCGCATCGACCGCAAAGAATGGGTTCACCGAACCGGCTCGATCCCCACTGCGGCATTCACGATTTCAAAGCTGGCGTGGTACTTGGCCGTCGAACCACAAAATGCGGCCATTACCCGCAAGATTGTTCTCCCACACGACTACGTGAATTACCGCCTGACCGGAGTGTTCGCGACGGATCGTTCTGAGGCTTCGGGCACGGGCTACTTCGATTCAGTGAAGAACGATTACGACTACGAGCTTCTTAGACACTGCTTCGGTGATTCAATGGAGTGGGAGAGTCTCTTTCCTGAGGTGCTGTCTCCGAGTGATTGCCTGGGTTTCGTACAAGGCGCTGCGTCGAGGGAGCTGGGAGTTCCTGAGGGGATCCCTGTTGCCGTGGGGGGTGGAGATCAGCATGTTGCGGCACTTGGGCTCGGGCTCGGTTCGGGCGACGTGGTCTTCAGCCTTGGAACGTCGGGAGTGGTGATCGCTTCGAGCTCGACTCCGGTGCGGGATCCAACTGGCAGGGTGAATGGGGTTGCGAACGCCGTTGGCGGTTGGCTGCCTCTTGTTTGTACCCTGAATTCGACCAAAGTGACGGATTGGCTTGCTGAAATCTTGGAAATCTCTGTTCAGCAGCTCGATGCACTTGCGCTCGAGGCCGGTGCAGAAGAGGCCACTCCTGCATTTGCAACATATCTCGATGGCGAGCGATCCCCTTCTTTTCCAATGTCAGCGGGCGTCATCGCGGGGATCACTGGTAGTACTTCGAGAGCTGCCTTCGCGAAAGCAACGTTCGAAGGTGTGCTCGGAGGTCTTATCCGCGGGATGGAGGACATTCGGGCGTGCGGTGTCCCACTCGAAGGTCGGGTGATTGCGATCGGTGGAGGTGCACGTTCTTCGGCCTACACGACATTTCTTGCCGATATGCTAGGTCGCCCGGTGGAAGTGATCCGGGAGCCAGAGGCTACAGCGCGCGGCGCATGCGTGCAGGCCAAGGCGCTGCTCGATGGCTCGCCTGTCGAAGAAGCGGCTCAGTCGTTCAAACCGCCTGCCGAGAGGATTGTGGAGCCGCGGTCTGCCGGTCGTTCATGGATGCGCATTCGCGGTGAGTATCTACGAACCTGCGACTTCGCGGGTTCGCTTGATCGAACCGCCTTCTAGGGGCGGGAAAATAGGCGCCGGCCGGGAGAATGCGCTCCCGGCCGGCAACTGTTCAACTCTTCGCCTCAGTCGATCCGCTCGGCCGCGATCCGGTGCCGGACCTCGTAGGTCCGCCCGGCCTCGAAGTCGACGGCGGTCGAGTATCCGGCCCTCGTCAGCGGATTGTCCCCGGCGGAGACGCCCTGCCCGAAGTCGAAGGCCGAGGTGATCGGCTCGACCCCGAGGCAGAGGTTCGTCCCGCCCCAGGGCAGCCCCTTGCGCCCGCGGTTGGACATCCACAGCATCGCGCTCTTGAGATAGGTCGCATCCCATTCGACGGCGACGCGGTAGCCCTCCGCCTCGTTGACGAGGGCGACCCGAGGCTCCTTCGGCCCGGCGATGAGGACGATCTCGTCGACCTCGACGCCGAGCGGGACCCGAGTGAGGTCGATGGTCGATCCGTCGGAGCGGGGAGCGGCGGCGAGATCCTCGAAGACTGCGCCGACCTCGAGGACGGAGGTGCCCGAGTCGATGGGGAGCGCCCAGTAGGCGTCGCACTCCGGGGCCTCGATGCGAGCCGCGCCCTCGTCCTCGGGAAGTCGGAGGATCGGGTGGAGGCCGAGCGGCAATCGGCAGTCCTCGCGCACCTCGATCGAGTCGATGAACTCGACGGCGTCCTCGGCGCAGGTGACGCGACGTTCAATGCGGGAGATCGGAGAGTCCTCGGGGTAGTCGAGAGCGAGGAGTGCGCTGTCGTCGCCGACCTCGACGGGCGTCCACTCGAGGTTCGAGGACGGGCCGTGGATCCACTCGGAGGGGCCGGCGTAGCCGTCGCGCCACTCCTCGGGGAGGTCCTCGGCGGCCTCGGGAGCTGCGCCGAAGGGGAGGCAGACGAAGTCGCCGCGCAGCCGGTCGAGGATCGGCGCCTCGGGGAACCCCTCCCATTTCGCCGTGTACGAGGGCGAGAACTCCGCGTCGGTCCCGGCCTCGAACACCGCGGTCGTCATCGCGCCCTGCAGTTGAATGGTCGCCCGGACCCTGCCGGTGCCGATCTTCACGTCCATGTGCGACTCCTTCGTCGTCGTGCTCTTCGCCTCATCAGGCTAGTCGCACCTCCCGCCATGCGAGGGCGGTCGGACTAGCGTGGGAGCCGAAGAGGAGGATCGATGAAGTTCGTACTCGCACCCGATTCCTTCAAGGAGTCGATGACCGCGCTGGAGGCGGCCGAGGCGATGGAGCTCGGCGTCGCCGCCGTCATGGCGAACACGGCGAT
>ERZ773197.2539-NODE-2539-length-11463-cov-3.779804_pt1 | contig 11463 bp, 9 predicted proteins | sample MGYA00580999_ERZ773197 | MGnify/ENA primary metagenome ERZ773197 (study PRJEB29015, sample SAMEA2738166) | human oral metagenome | biome: human oral; feature: human-associated habitat; material: saliva | place: China | collected 2185 ... | reverse complement strand
CTGCTTACTCTATTGATAAAATCTACGGTTATTATATAAAGAGCCGCTACAGATACTATTATCAATGTGCATAAAAGTATTTTGATATTTGCACTAAAGCCCAGTCCTATTCCCGTTATTATAAAAAAATGTGCATCCCCTTCGCCTACATTAAGCCCCAGTCTTGATGCTGCCAAAAGCCCCGCACCTATAGAAGCACCCATGATTATATCCATCAAGGCAAGCTCTTTTGATAAGGCTGCAAGATATAAATAAAACAAAAGCTCGCAAATATACATCAGAACATATACTCTTATGTCTATGCTTTTGTATTTAAGATCTTCATAGGCACATACACTTACAAAAACAAATAATATTATTTTCCCTATCATATAATCAGCTATCATTAATGTCCTCCACCGCAATAAGAACATGCCCCCATATGCTCTACTGCTGATTTTTTTACTGTTTTTACATAAGCATTCATAGCACTGCAATTTCTCGTACTATGATAACTTGTTCCCGAAGGCAGTATATATACCGTACCTGCTGACGACTTACCGCACCTTGCACAGGCATGGTATTTTGCTCCACGGCTGTTTCTTAAACTGTTTATATCGGATAATGGTACGGCACTTATGTTATTATAAAGATAGTGGCAGGTAGCACTTAAATGATACCTTGTGGATGTCTTTCCTATGTAGACCGTTTGACTATCTTCATCTTCAATATCATCACCTGTACTTGCCCCTTCTCTTCCCACCCAAAGTCTGCGGCTGCTTACAGCCTCCCGTGATATGCTTCCGAGTCCGAGCACGGAAAAAGGGAGCTTGTATTTATAACTTATTTTCAGTGTTACTATATCGTCCTTTACGAGAAACTGCGAATCCGCAGTACTTATATCCGTTATATGTGTATCATTTACCAGTCTTTTTACATCCTGTATTACATAGGGCAAGATCATAGCGGCAAATCCATCGCTTTCGCTTATTCCTCCTATATCTATCCTCCCCTTTACCGCTCTTTCTTCATTTTTATTTAAGTCATCGTTTTTATCAAGATAATTGCTAAGATAAGCATTCATGCATATATCTTTATTGATACTTTCCGCTATCGCAAGCATCTTGCGGCTTGCATCAAGCATTTTAAAAGGCAACATGATAATAACAAGTGAAAATATAAATATACTCAGTGCAAACGCCGCTTCCACTGTTAAAGAAGCTTTTTTATATACTCTCTTAGATAAGCTTTTTGTTATATAAGTGCGTACTTGGAGAGTTGCCTTTTTTATTTTTTTAATAATATCATGCTTATAAGAGAGCATATAAAAATTCTCCTTTCCTACATCAGTAAGCACCTACAGCTTCTATATTCAGATCATAAAACGGTGCAAGAGATATAAGCTCCTTTCCTCCTACGGACAAATTACTGAACACCCTGTGAGATCTTGCATGTATTTTTATCGTACTTGCATGTATCATTGATTCCATCTTAAATCCCGCATCTTTGACAGATATATTATTTTGTATCATATCCATCATCCTGTAATCTTTGTATCTTTGATCACTTGTCAAAAGCAAATATTTTATATAGGTCTCGTAATCCTGACCCTTTGTTTTTTCTTCCGTCAAAGGTAATATCCCTTCACCCGAAGCCATCATGCTGTCAAGATCCAGTCTCCAGTCTTCCCTGTTCTTAAAAAACTCCGTTTTTTCCTTATTCAGTAAGGCTCTTATATCGGCTACGGACTCAGCCATAGACCATACAGATATTATAAGGCTGCTTACAAGGCTTACAAGCTCCGGCATCCCCGCAGTTCCCACTATCGTTTGTGCAAGCTCGTTGATCTTAGCCATCTTATTATCATCGTTTATTATGTGCATGTAATTAAGACCTGCTCTTAAGTTCAAAAGTGCCGTCAATGTAGCTTTGAGATTATCTTCATCGCTATCAGACCCTGCGTATATATATTCCAGCTCATAGGCAAATTCTTTATCGACATCGTCGGTAAAGTCCGAAAAAAACCTTGTGCAGTATTCATTGATCAAAATGTCATCCTCGGATACAGCTTCATTTGCTGCCATATAGTCGATAGTTTCCGAGGGGAAGAAAGACTTATCCACCCTGCCCAAAGACAGGCTTTTGCCGTCGGGAAGTACCGTACTTATAATATCCCCGGATACGAATTTCATCATACTTTCGAGTTTATCTTCCTGACTTTCATCTACTATTCCGTGAGCAGATTCTATAAAAGGTGTATTGATGTCACTGCAACTTGCCGCCAGATCTTCCCAATTATCTTCTATCTCATCCGCATCTTCGTCTTCATCAAGCTCGCTTATCCTCTCTATGATCTCATACTTTTCATTCATCTTAGCGGTATTTTCTTTTGCACTCTCTACCTTACTTATGATTTCGCTTTTTCTTTCTTTATCCTTTAGCGTATAGTTTGTGTAATCTGCTGCACCTTCTTCCAAAAGATCTCTGCCTTCAGGTATCAGTTTTTTTGACTCGCCGCTTACTTCACTTTGTGTAAGCATAAGTTCCTCATTAAATTTTTCAACATACTCTTCGTATGTTTTTAATTTGTTATCAAGCGAATTTACTTCATTTTCTATAATCGTAAGGTTTTCCAGGCATCCGGCACTGTCTCTGTTAGCTATACATTCCAAAAGCTCGGTCTTTGAACTTGATATTTTATTAAAGCTTTTTGTAATTCGCATAAGAGCTTTTTCTGCCTCAACCGCTTTGAGACTGTGATCCGCATAACGGAATGTAATATTTTGCATGATATTTGCCTGTTCTATATCATTTTTTATATTTAATAAAGTATCTGCCGAACTTGAAAGATCCTCAGTGTTATACTTCATATATTCATTTAACTGTTTTTTAAACCAAAATCCGGAATCGTCCGTGACCCTTTTTAGTTCACTGACCTCTGCCTTTGGATCGTCAATATTATATATATCCGAGTTATCAACATAATCCCTTAAGTATTTAAGATAGTCCTTAGCCACCCTTTCTTCATCCGCTCCCTCATATAATATGAGTCTGTAATTCTCCCATAATTCTTTATGAAAGTTACTGTACAAAGAATCCGTGGCGGCATCTGCCGCCGTCTGCAGGTAGTATCTTACCCCCGCAGTACGGGCAGATTCCAGTAAGGCAAATATCAGAGCACTGACACACACAAGTATCAAACTTAAAAATACGGTTATCGAACCTTTTTGCCTCATTAATACACTTCTCCCGACTGACTGTTGATTTCCTGAAAGACATTATCCAAAAGCTGTTTTATCTGTCTCTTAAATAAGATCACAAGCCCTATCAGGACTACCAGGATGAGCACTATCTCTATAACTCCTATTCCGTCTTCTTCTTTAATAAAAGATATGAATCGATTTTTTAATTTTGTCATACTTACCTCCCTTTAATTAATTATTTAAAAGCCATCATTGCAGGCAGCATTATAATGATAAGGACTACGATAAGCAGTAAAAGCAGTGGTAAAAGCAGCTTGGTACTCGCCTCTTCCCCCTGCCTTCTTGCAATATTGATCCTTTCTTCCCATGCACTTACCATCTCCACGCTTAATATCTGTTTTAGATTATTCACTCCCGATTTTCTGTTTTGATCGAGCAGGCTTGCCAATTTCATATATTGCTTTACGGCGCAACTTCTTCCGAAATCTTTATATACCTTGGACTCATGTACTCCGGTTTTAAGCTTGACCAAAGATCTTGACATTTCTTCATAGGCATATCTTTTTTCACCTTTCAGGCTCTCGTAGTCCTCAACTATCCTCTCCCAGGCACTTCTTATAGAAAGCCCCGCCCCTATAAATACCATCAATTTTGAAACTATTTCCGGATAATCCAAAAGCATCTGTTTTGCCCTGTACTCTCTTTTATCCTTAACATCCGCCAAGTCTTTCACATATAAAAGGATCGCTATGACGATACCCATGATCCATATTATGTGAATATCTTTATTCTCGTCCTGTCTGTAGTAAAGTTTCTTTCCCTCAAAGCTTTCCGGTAATGTATATCCCTCTTTATTTATATTTTCCTTATCCAAAGCCTCAAGACTCGACATGAAATTTTTCAAGGTAAGTTCTTCTTTTGTATAAGATCTTGGGACAACTCTTATATTTATAAGGTACTGTGCTTGTCTTTCTCTGCCGCTTAAGAACACTTTAAGTGCAGTATCCCTACCCTCTTTCAGATCTTCGTTATATACCGTACCCAAAGAATCTATAAGGCTGGGATCTTCGGATATCCAAGATACGTATATACCGTATTCTTTAATACTATTTATCAGATCAAGATCTTGCGAGACCTCCTGTAGTGAAGGGTTTTTACCGAGTATCGCTGTCTCAAGTACCTGTACGCACTTTTCAAATACCTCATCTATCTCCTCGTCACTGTATCTTCTGTGTGAGACCGGAAGCTCAACCAAGACCTCCTCATCCGTAAGACCGTCTACATATACTTCATAGCTTTTATTGTAAGCGGAATATCCGTCTCTTTTCACAAAATTATTATTGATAAAGGAGTCTTTGTCACTTTCATGATTTTTTGCGATCAAAAACAGTATAAAGCCAATACTTATGCAAAATATTTGCGTTTTGTATTTCTTTAATGCCGCCTTATATTTGAAATCCGTAAAATATTTCATCTTATACCTCTATGTTAAGCAATCTGTCGGATATATATATTGCAAATATATATAATAAAAGACATAAAGTCATAGCCGCTTTTCCGATAAATGTCGTATACATAAGAGTGAAAAACCCCGGTGAGGTGGAATCTATATAAAGAATTATAAATATCGGAAATAAATTCATGATCTTTTGCTCAAATCTTTTTGCGGCAGTCAAGGTAACTATCTCTTCTTTGATCCTTATCTTGTCGTGGATGATATTTGCTGTATAATTGATTATGGATACAAGTTCTCCTCCACTTCGTTTCGCTATCTTAAGTACTCTTGCAAAGTTTTTTATGTCCTCTATATGGCTTTTTTCTCCAAGCTCCTCAAAAGCCTTCTCTATAGGTATCCTCATATATATCCTATGCTGTATATACTCGAATTCTTTTATTATCGACACTTCTTTGTCATACAGAAGTCTTAATTCAGCAACAGACTCTTTGACCGCATTTTCTATTGAAAAACCCGCACTTAATAAAGAAGCCAAAACAAGTATCGCTTCTTTAAACTCAGTTTCTAAGGTTTTCTTTCTTTTCTTAATAAGGGCTTTTTTACCGATCTTGGGATAAAATAGAGAAAGCGGACTCAGTAATAAGAATATATAGATATCTCTGTAGAATACATAAGATATGACACTTATAAATAAAAATGCAATGCCGGCTGACTTACACCATTCATGCGGTGAATAATTATATACATTATAATCCTTCACCTGCAAATTTAAGTTTTGTCGTATTTTCAAGTTCCGAAAGTTTTGTAAGCTCTCCCACGACCTTATCCATACGCCTTTCTTTTCGCTCTCTGAATTCATAGAGCGGATTAAGTTTGATCTCTCCATTTACAAAATCTCCTACTTCAACGATCGACAGCACCTTTCTGCTCTTATCCCTAAGTCTTGCCAGATGTACCATTATATCTATTGCACTCGAGATATGACTCCTTACTGCGGCAAGCGGCAGATCCGCAGCACTTAAAACCATTGTTTCCAGTCTTGACAGCATATCCTTCGGACTGTTGCCGTGTCCGGTTGAAAGCGATCCGTCATGTCCGGTATTCATAGCCTGAAGCATATCCAAAGCTTCCGCACCTCTTACCTCTCCCACGACTATTCTGGAGGGATTCATACGAAGAGAAGCCTTTATAAGATCTGCTATACTCACCTCGCCCTCACCTTGGATATTGGCTGTTTTAGCTTCAAGTCTTACCAGGTTTTTTATATGTTTAAGCTGTAATTCTGCGGAATCTTCTATAGTTATGACTCTTTCATCATCGGGAATATATGCGGATAGTGCATTAAGAAAGGTGGTCTTTCCGGAGTTGGTCCCTCCGGATATGAATATGTTATATCCGGCTCTTACCAGCTTTTTTAAAAGATCCGCCGCCTCTTTATTTATAGCTTCGATCAATATAAGCTTTTCCATGCTTATCACTTCCGGAAATTTCCTTACTGTAATTATAGGTCCCGAAAGTGATACGGGCGGAAGTACGATATGCACTCTCGAACCATCCTTTAACCTTGCGTCGGCTATGGGCGATGATACATTTACTACTCTGTTGACCTCACTTACTATTTGCTGTATCATATCTTCAATCTGTTCATCACTTTTAAAGCTTTTGTTCCACCTGATATTTTTTCCTTTTTTTTCTATAAATATCTCTTCCTTACCGTTGACCATTATCTCCGTGATGTCTTTATCGTCCAAAAGTTCCTGAAGTATATCCAGTCTTCTGAAAGAATCAAAAAGAGAATTTCTCAGCCTTAACTTAGGTCTTAAAGACAGGTCATATTCTTTTTCTTTGCCGGATATAAGCTCATCTATCATCTCATACAGTTCTTCATCCGAGATACCTCTAAGATCTGATAATCTGTTTGACAGCTCGTTCCTCATGATCTCAAATAAATTTACATCTTTTTCTATATTATCATGCATAAATAATATATCCTCCAAATTATAAAACCTGCCAAAAACCACTGTGCCATAGGTATTGTTAAGGATCTGTCGTTTTTATTGATATCATAATACTCATATATATTTTTGTTTTTTATACATTTGGATACGTATTCTTTTAAATATAACAAACGTGTATACAGAATTTTTTTGGATAATAAAAAATATAAGGCATAAACAGCCGCAATACTTAAAGAGATCAAAAGTACCGTGCTTGCATGACCCGGACCAAGTGTTGCGTATATATAAGCGACAAGCTTTATATCTCCGGCTCCCACCATCCTGCATATATAGAGGATAAAACCGCAAGCCGTACTTACAGCTGCCCATATAAAAAAGCTGTAGGATCTTATATATATGACAGGTAAAGATGCTATAAGTACCCATATATTATATATTTTCGAATATTTTATATCGGTGTAACTTGCAACGGTCAAAAAAACGATCAATACCGAGTATAAGATATCTTCCTCTCTTAATACTGTCATATCGACTGTCCTATATCCGACTGTGCCATGGTCCTCATATACTCACCTATACGACTGTAGGCTATATTTTCAAGCTCCGGCTCACCGTAATTACATAAGGGCAGTATACAACTGAATATCTTGTCTTTTATATGCTCCCTGTCTATCATGATCAAATAATCATAAAATTCTTCAATGCGTTTTTCCGATGCCGCATCCTGTAATATAGGCATATATATGCTACTGCACATTTCCAGTATATCTATGCCTCTTTTACCCAGTACACCGAAATCTATCACCAAAAAATCGTATTCACTCTCTGAGGCTATACTTTGCACAAGCTCATAAAGTTCTTTCGGACTCAGTTCCGATATGTCCTCAGGGTATCTTGCCGGAACTATCAAGTTCAGATTACCCACCGTATACACTATCTTACTTAACTTATCCCATGAGAAATTCCCCTGCTTATAAGCATAAAGCACATCCGACATATCATGATCGCTATATTTAAGATCTTCGTACAAGATTCCCTTGTATTCCTCAAAACTGATCAAAAGAGTCTTATTGTATTCATTGCCTATAACACTGAGAGCTACAGCTGCAGAAGTTTTACCGCATCGGTGTATAGGCGAGTAAATACCTATTATCTTACTTTGCTTTCCGGCTATTTTAAGCCATCTTTCGTCTTTTTCGGGTTTATAAATATTCAATATTTCCCTTACGATATCATCAGCGGATATGTATTTTAATACGGCAAAAAACTTCCCTTCCCTCTCTTTGACATTTGCATACCTTATATAGCCTTGTGAAGAAAGTATAATAAGATTTTTTATATCGGGATCGATTTTTTGTTTTTGATATTCTTCCTGCGAGATCAACAATATCTCGGTATTGTGTAGCTTTCTCGCACCCTGATAACTGCCGTACGAGTTGTACGCCATAGCCTTAAAAGGCAGTTTGCTCCCTTGATTGATATAGTCAGCCAGGTTTTTAGCATACCTATAGTCATTATCGACGATAGCAATAATATATCTCACTAAAAACTCCTTTATTAAATTTAAAAATGTGATTGGTTCTTGAAATAAGAATGATAACATGAATTTTTATAAGTCTTGGACTCAAGATTAATATAAAAAGCCCCACTTGTCAATAGGGCTTTTTATTTTTAATTCTTTATTTAGTTTGATTAGATTTAATTTATAAATTCTGTTCCACAAGATATTTTCTTGCATATCCTATAGGCATATAACTTTCTTTTGCTCTTCTAAGCCCCTCTATGCCAAGATCGTCTTCTCTGTTAATAAGCTTTGCAGTCGGAAATTCCTCACAAAGAAATGTTTTATTGATAAACTGATATATGCCGTTTATATTTGCATTGGCTTTTTCTATATGTATTACAGCCATATCCTCTCTTTTGTTATAACTTCCCACAGTAAATGCCTCAAGTACATCATCTACATACACACCGCCCATGGTTATATCAAGTGCTCTACAGTTTTTAAGTATCTCATGCACACCCATGACCTCGGGATCAAGATGTTCTTCCACATCATCTCCCTTATCATCTCTCCACTTAGCAAGCATACGGAATACATCGTCTCTGTCGGAACACACCAACTCTCTGTAAATATACCTACCCTCGTACTCCTTTATAAACTTATTATAATGATTTTTCTTTTTGTGAAGCTTCTTTCCTGCAAGACTTCTCATTACATCGCCGTCATACAGATAGTCTTTAAGATCTTCCTGCTCACTAACCTTAAATCTTGCATCCGACTCAAGCTTAAGTTCTTTTACAGCCTCTTCATCAGCCAGACTTATCCTGTAAGGAACTTTGAGTATCTTATTAAAATACTCCACACTAAGCTCAAAGCAGTACTTAAGATGCTCAGTAGCACATATCGGCATAGCGGAGTAATACTTTCCTTCATCGCACATTTGCCATATAATTCCTACATCTGTACCGTCTTTTTGAACAACTGCGACCTGTACCTGATAATAGTCCTTCCAAATAAAACTTTCTATAGGTACACTGTCACAGGTTTTATTGTCTCTTAAACCGTAAAAAGGCTTATACATTTCTATGTCTTTTGCCTCTAAAGGCTTAAATTTTATGTCTTCTACATTCATAAATACATTGCCTGTCTTTCTATCTTTCTAAGTTCATCAAAATATTCATTTAAAAATCCTGAAAAAATCTTAGTTAATCTAAAATGTTAATATTATACTTTCAAACGCTTTAATAAAGTAACAGTTAAGTCTTCTTGATTTGCTTGTTTGTAAACAATGCAGCAGCCGGACTGTTACTTTATAAATAATTTGAAATGACTTTATTTTATATCTTTAACTATATTGTTAAGTTCTTCCGACAAGTCGTTGATCCTCTTGTCAGCCTCTTCCACAGAACCCGCCTTAACTCCGTAATAAAGTTTAAGCTTAGGCTCTGTGCCTGAAGGTCGTATGCAAAGCCATGTGCTGTCCTCGCAGTCATAGTAAAGTACATTGGACTTTGGCAGTCCTGTTGCTTTAACGCTTCCGGACTCCATATTCTTTACCGTATCTTCTTGATAATCTCTTGCAAAAAGTACCTTATAACCTGATAGCTTTTCAGGTGTGTTTTTTCTAAAGTACTCCATAATTCTTGCTATCCTTTGTATACCCTCTATACCCGCAAGGTCTATGGAATTTACTCCGTCCCTATAGTATCCGTACTTTTTATAGATATCATTCATAACTTCCCATAAGCTCTTACCCTTGGACTTATAGTAAGCCATAGCCTCGCATAGGGCTACACTTGCTGACACTGCATCTTTATCTCTTGCATAAGTGCCTATAAGGCAGCCGTAACTTTCTTCCAAGCCAAATATGTACTCAAACTTCTTGCTTGACTCATTCTCAAGTATTTCCTTGCCTATCCACTTAAAGCCTGTAAGTACTTCTACCAAGGTGCAAGAATACTCCTTTGCTATGGCATCTACCAGATTGGTGGTTACTATGGACTTAACCACCTCTGCGTTGGCAGGTAAAAGTCCAAGTTCTTTTCTTCTTGAGAGCAGATACTCACAAAGCAAAGAACCTGACATATTGCCGGTCAGGGCAATATAGTCTTTGCTTACCTCATCCTTTACATATACACCGAGTCTGTCCGCATCCGGATCGGTAGCAAGCACTATATCCGCATCCTTTTCCTTTGCCAGTTTAAGCGCAAGCTCAAAGGCAGCTTTAGACTCGGGATTAGGATACTTTACAGTCGGGAAATTACCGTCAGGAAGCTCCTGTTCTTTTACCACATATACCTTGCTAAAACCAAGCTCACTAAGCACCCTTCTTACCGGAATATTGCCGGTTCCGTGGAGAGGAGTATATACTATAACAAGCTTATTTGCCTGTTCTTTTATAGCCTCCGGGCTAAGTACCTGCTCCTTTACCTTTGCTATATACTTATCATCTATTTCACTTGAAATATCTTCATAAAGTCCCTTAGCTCTTGCCTCTTCTTCCGACATGGTCTTAACCTTGGAATAATCTTCTATAGCAAGTACTTCTTTAAGTACTCCCTTATCATGAGGCGGTGTAAATTGTGCACCGTCTTCCCAATACACCTTATAACCGTTGTAGTTTGAAGGGTTATGGCTTGCTGTAATATTAACTCCGGATATGCACTTTAACTCTCTTACTGCAAACGAAAGCTCCGGTGTCGGTCTGAGAGAAGTAAAACGATATGCTTTTATTCCATTGGCAGCAAATGTAAGTGCAGCCTCCTTTGAAAATACATCCGACATATTTCTTGAGTCATAAGCTATAGCTACACAGGCTCCTTCTATATTAAGGCTTTTTATATAATTGGCAAGTCCTTGAGTTGCCTTTCTTACCACATATATATTCATCCTGTTGGTTCCTGCACCTATAATACCTCTTAAACCTGCCGTTCCAAACTCAAGCTCTGTGTAAAATCTTTCTTTTATCTCAGCCTCATCTGCGGCTATAGCCTTAAGTTCGGACTTTGTATCTTCATCAAAGTACGGACTTTGTAACCATTCTTCATAAATCTTTTTATAATCTCTCATAAGACACCTCTTTTACTGTATTTTTAGCTTCTATAACTTTGATATCTCTGCAATATAAAATATAACACGATTAAGCCGTGCTAACAAGCCTTATTATAGTTACAGTTGAGGTAGGACATTTATAATTCAGCAAAATAGTATGAATTTTTTAATTTTTAGCTCAAACTTCCTATACCGTAATGATTTATCGGGGGGTTAGTAACATAAACAATTGTACTTATAAAAAACTCCGTATAATTCAATCATACTAGCAACCCTTTCTCAAAGCTTCGACAAATTCACACAGACTGCGGA
>ERZ773197.2537-NODE-2537-length-11469-cov-46.815577_pt1 | contig 11469 bp, 2 predicted proteins | sample MGYA00580999_ERZ773197 | MGnify/ENA primary metagenome ERZ773197 (study PRJEB29015, sample SAMEA2738166) | human oral metagenome | biome: human oral; feature: human-associated habitat; material: saliva | place: China | collected 2185 ... | reverse complement strand
AGCTTCCGGGGGCTCCGGCGGCTGGAGGACCTGCGGGCGCGGCACGCTGCGAGGCTCGGGGACCTGCGTCTGGGGCGTGTGGTCGCGCGGGGGCGTGGGATCAAAAACGGCCCACACGCCGCCCTCGAACTCGACCTCGACCCACGCGCGGATGTCGGAGCCACGCAGGGAGGCGGCGCCCCCCTGGGAGCCGCCCTCGGGGTAGGCGCCCATGACGACGCGCGCGTTGATGCCCAGCTGGTGGAGCATCAGCGCCATGAGGGCCGTGTATTGCTGGTCGTCGCCGATCAGGTTCTCATCGCCGGAGAGCATGCGCTCGAGTCGGTCGGCGCGCACGCCGGGACGCGAGAACTGCGTGTTCTCGTTGAGGTAGTAGCCGTGGGTCGACAGGTGGTGCTCGATCGCGCGGGCCGCGCCCAGGGAGGTCGAGGCGTTCTGCGTCAGGTCCGAGGCCATGGTGACGATGCCGTCGGGCACGTGCGTGTCCTTCGACGTGTTGGGCATGACGGCCAGCGCGGACAGGTCCTCGTCGCGCACGGCGGGCGCGAACGTGGTCCGCACGTCGTAGGACATCGTCGCGGTGGGCCCGGTCGTCAGCGCGGCGTTGGCCCATGTGTCGACGAAGAGGCCGTCCTTCTGCGCGCCCGCGGTCGCGCCGCTGAAGGTGAGCTGCGAGGGGGTTCCCAGGACGGGCACCCACGGGCCGGACATGCCGGTCGTCGACACGGTCACATCCGCGTCGCCGGCCGCGCGGCCGGGGATGGTCGTCTCGACGGGGATGTAGCCGGAGTGGCCGTCGCCTCGGGTATCGGACATGCCGAAGGTTGTGCCGTCGTAGACGTCCATCGCGGCGATGCGCACGCGCTGGCCCTCCGGCAGGTCGGAGACGGTGATGAGCGTCTCGTCCTTCAGGTCCGTCGTGTAGTGGCGGAACGAGGCCATGGGCGAGGGGTAGGCCTGAATGTCCAGGGGCGGCTCGACCAGGTCGCGGCCGACGACGCGCGTGCTCGAGCGCCCCAGGAAGGAGGCGGCTGGCAGGGCGATGCCCACGGAGATCGCGAGCATGAGGAGAGCGCCGACGACGCGCGTGCCCACGTAGACGGTGGAGCGGGAGCTGCGCCCGAGTGTGTTCTCGGTGCCGCGCGTCCCGGAACGGCCCACGAGCACGTCCTGACCCAGCGTGATGCGCTGATACTGGGCGGCCACGGCCCACCAGGCAGCCAGAACGCCCCACCAGATCAGGATCGACCACACGGGCAGCGGCTGGCCGGACAGGCCAAAGAACAGGGCGATCGCGCCCATCACGATGACCGGAACGGAGCCCAGGAGGGCGCGACCGGCGCGGGCCGTGATCAATCCGGCCGCCGACGCGAACAGGAGGCCGCACATCCACGGCACGAGGGCCGGGCCCGAGTATGCGGACACGGGCGCGGTCAGCGTCAGCAGGTCCTTCCACGCGCGGAAGGAGCCCAGGACCATGACCTGGAGGGTCTTGCCGGTGGGCAGAACGCCAAAGAGGGCTTCGGAGCGCAGGGCGGCGGCGCTGCCCAGCAGGAAGTATGTGGCCAGGACGGCCAGGGCCGTCGTGATCGCGTCCCAGCGCCACTTGGTCGACGCGAAAGCGATCGCGAGGCCGCACGCGACGCCAGCGCCGGCGGCGATAGCGCCCACTCCCCCGCCGAAGACGGGCTCAAAGGCTGCGACCGGTCCGACGAAGAGGACCGCGAGGACCGCCAGCGACCACATCGGCATGCGCGTGCGGAAGGACGCGAAGCGCTGCGTGATCGTCAGCAGGCGGTTGCGCGTCGTCTTGAACCTGGGCGTGTACGTGTCAGCTCGCGGCCCGGGGTCCCTCTGCGTGCCCGGCTGCGTGGGCTCCTGCACCGAGTGGCGGTCAGTCTTGACGGGCGGGCCGGAGGTGGCCTCGTCCTGAGAGTCGATGCGCTGAGCGCGGGGCTTGGTGTTCGTATTGCTGCTCATGCCAGACCCCCGGCGACGATAATGCGCGGCAGGTCATCCAGGGTTGCACAGTCGAGGAGGACTCCTCGGCCGAGGTCTCGGCGGGCGCGCACATTGTCCGCGCCGATACGGATGATGGACACGGGCACGTCGATGGGCGCCAGGCGAGCCAGGTGGGCGGCATCCGCGTCGCTCGTCTGCGGACCGACGATCAGCGTCAGGGCAGAGACGCCGGGGCGCTGAGCCACGGCCTCGCGCACGCGAAGGGCCAGGTCGCCGAAGGACGAGAAGGAGACCTCGGAGAGGGAATCCAGCAGACGCATGGCGACCGAGGAGGGCAGCCACGACTCGGTCGTCGTCACGGACACCGGGCGCGACTCGCGCAGGTTCGCCAGTCCGAGCGAGCCCGCAACCGACACGGCGGTCTCAAAAGAGTCGTGATCCCAGGCGTCGCGGGAGGTGTCCAGGACGATGACGTGGTGGGACCGGTGGGTCTCCTCGTACTGGCGCACGATGAGCTTGCCGAGGCGGGCGGTGGACTGCCAGTGAACGGTGCGGCGGTCGTCGCCTGGCTCGTAGTCGCGCAGCGCGTGGAAGGACACGTCCGAGCTGGACAGCTTGCCGGTGGAGACGCCCTCGACATCCAGCTGGAAGCCGGTCGCGTCGAAGGGGACGCGCACGGTGCGAGGGTGGACGTGCAGGATGACGGGCTCGTCCCAGGCGCGCACGCGGCGCAAAAGGCCCAGGGCATCGGAGCGCACGGCGCGCGCTGGGCCGATGCTGATGAGGCCGCGGTGACGCGAGGAGATGAGGAACATTTCCTCCCACTTCTCGTGGGCGCCCAGCGGGGGCACGACGAACTCGCCCGTGCCCGTGCCGATCGGCAGCTCGATGATGCCCGCACGCACGGAGCGGGCGCGCTCGTTACGCACCGAGATCTCGCCGACTGCCGTCTGGCCTGCGACGATGCGCTCGTTGGGCACGCGGATCGAGACGACGTGCGGGGACTTCCAGGCGACGCGCGTGGCGGCCAGCACCAGGGCGACGGAGCCGGCGAGCGCGCACGCCAAGGCCTCGACCCACCCCATGGTGGCCGCCACGATCAGGGACACCGTGATGAGGAGGATCAGCGCCCACCCCGTGGGCGTGACCAGTCCAACAAAAGACTTCAGTGGGTGCGGCCGGGAGGCCTGCGCCTTGCGCGGCGAGACCAACGTTGTTGCCTGTGAACGCTTCCCTTCCATCACGTCGTCCGGTCGGCGCGTTACGCGCCCACCGCCGGGGCGGGCACCGACGTCAGGGCACGCTGAATGACGCCCTCGGCGGTCGCGCCGGAGAACGCAGCATCGGGGTCGACGATCACGCGGTGTGCCCACACGGGCACCGCCAGGGCCTTGATGTCGTCGGGCAGGACGAAGTTACGGCCCTGCGCGGCCGCCCACACGCGGGCGCATCGCACCATGCCGATCGCGCCACGGGTGGACACGCCCAGCAGCGAGGACTCGTCGTCGCGGGTGGCCTCGGCCAGCGCGGCCACGTAGTCCAGGACCGCGCGGTCCGTGTGGTTCGCCGAGGCCAGGGCCGACCAGGCGACGATGTCCTGGCCGGACACGAGGGGACGCAGGTTCTTGGAGCGGTCGGGCGCGGCCGAGCCGTCCAGCACGTCGATCATGGCGGCGCGCGAGGGGTAGCCGATCGAGGTCTTCATGAGGAAGCGGTCTAGCTGGGCCTCGGGCAGCGGGTAGGTGCCTGCCTGTTCGACGGGGTTCTGGGTCGCGATGACCATGAAGGGCTGGGGCGCGGGGCGGCGCACGCCGTCGACCGTCACCTGGGCCTCTTCCATGACCTCCAGGAGGGCGGACTGCGTCTTGGGCGACGCACGGTTGATTTCGTCGGCCAGGACGATCTCCGCGAAGACCGGGCCGGCGTGGAAAACCCACTCGCCCGTCTTCTGGTTGAACATGTTGACGCCCGTGATATCCGAAGGCAGCAGGTCCGGGGTGAACTGGATACGCGAGTGCGTGCCGTCAATGGTCGCGCTGATCGCGCGCGCCAGCGCCGTCTTTCCGGTACCGGGAGCGTCTTCGAGCAGGAGGTGGCCGCCGGCGAACATCGTGGTCAGGGCCAGGCGCACCGCCTGGCGCTTGTCGAGCACCGCCACGGACACGCCGTCGACGAGGCCCTTGAAGACCTGGGCAAACCTGGTTGCGTCTTCGATGGAAAGGGTCATGAGTGTTCCTACGTCTCTCTCGTTGCTCTTAGTGGATGAAAGTCTTGTCTTTTATTCGCCTCGGCAGCTCTTCACGACCTGCCGCGCATTGAGCTCTCGGGCGGTAATCGCCTCCGTCAGGATACCCGGTATACTCGGCGTGCCCTGCGAGAAGCGGAACTCCGTGTCCTGGGCAGGTCGTCCGGTCGACACCGTGCAGACGAGTGTCTTACCCGGTTGGAACTGCGCGGCGCGCGTGGCCGTCAGCGTCATCGAGCCACATTCCTGCCCGTTCGGGCACGTGGTCTTCCCAGTGAAGACAGGATTGATATTCTCCACCGACTCGCCTGTCGTGAACGTTTTTTTGACGATCCGGTGGGCGCCGGCGTTGTTTTCCACATCCACGACAACCGTGTACTCGTGCACGGGCTTCAGTGGGGACATGGTGACCTGCGTCATCGGGCCCGTGAACCTCTGCCTCGTCGAGTCCTCCAGGCCCTCGATCCAGATGGTTGTCTGCTTGAGGGAAACGCCTGCAGGAGGGGTCCACGAGATGGTCGCACTGTTGATGTGCGGATCGGCATCAACCGTGAAGTTCGGGATCGTGTCATTGCCCGGATCCGGCTGCGGAGGCTCCGGCTGGTTGCCGCCGCCACCGTCGCGCTGGCCGTTGCCGACGACACCGGAGGCCGACACGGTCGGGCCCCACACGTAGGATCCGTCGTCCTTCTTGCCACGCTGGCAGAAGTAGTAGGTCATCGTGGTTCCGGCCGGGAGAGTGCCGATATTGAAGTCCTCCAGACCCACTGGGTTCGCGCCCGTGGTGCACCCACTGGCGCTATCCGCGTAGAACAGGGTCAGGTCGGCGGCCTTGAAGCCGTTGCCTTCCTTGACCTTCGCGCCATAGACGCTGAGCTTGCCCCACTCATTGTTGATGGGCGTGCGCACGTTGGGCGCATCGGGAGCCACCGGAATCGTCTTGGGAGGAGTGGGATCCTCGTGGACGACCGCCGGAATGACGTAGCCAGGAGAGGTCGCCGTGTCACCGTTCGCGTTACTGACGGTCACGTACACGGTGAGGGCCACGCCGTAGGGAACGGTCATCTGGGTGGTGTTGGTTCCGCCCGTGACGTTCTTTGTGACGCCATTGACGGAGACGATCGTCTCGCCCCATCCGGCGCTGCCGGAGCTACCCAGGGACCAGGTGATGGTCGCCAGAGCGGCGTTACCGTCGCGCTGCTGGGCCGCGCTGGCGCTCGTGATAACCGGCTGATCGGGTCCGCGGCGCGCGGCCTGAGGCGTGGCCGACACGGGGGTCGAGGGATCCGACTCACCCCTGGCGTTCACGGCCGTGACCGTGATCGTGTACGTCTTGCCATTCGTCAAACCACTGAGCGTGCACGCGGTGGCTCCTCCGGTGCTACACGTGACCGCGCTACCACCGGTGACCGAGCCGACCACCCTGTAGCTGGTGATGGGAGAACCGTTGCCCGCAGCTGCGTTCCACGATACCGCGATCTTTCCATCTCCGGGGCTGGCGGTGACGCCGCTGGGAGCATCGGGCTTGCCGGACAGCGAGATGGTGTTGGAGGCCGCCGACTTCCCAGATTCTCCCTCGGCGTTGACCGCGCTGACCGTGAAGGAGTACGACTCGCCGGTGGTCAGGCCGGTCACCTCGCACACGGTGCTCGCACACGTGGCGACCAGGCGTCCATTCTGGTCGTAGACGCGGTATCCCGTGATGGGCGAGCCGTTCGCTGTGGGCGCGTTGAAGGACACGCGAGCGCCCGTCAGGCCCACGGCCTCGGCCCCCACGCCCGTCGGAACGGCCGGCTTATCCGTGACCGTGACCGTGATCGTGCTCTGGACGGCGCGCGAGGGATCAGCCATCTTGTCGTTGACCTTGAAACCGACCGTGATCGTCCCGGTCGCGGTGGGCGTGATGGACACGGTCGTGCCCGCCGAAGTGACGGTCGCCTCGCCCGACGACAGGGTCGCGCCCTCAAGGGTGAGCGGCGCCTCCGGGAAGGGGTTGGTCGCAGCGGAGGCCACATCGATGCTCACCGTATCGCCCACCTTGCCGTTGAGCGTGTAGGCGGGAACCTGGATGGGAGGCTTGACCGACGCGACGACCTCGACGGGGATCTGCGCGCTGACGGTGTTGCCCTCCTCGTCGGTGACGCTCACGGCGATTGAACCGGCCGGGCCCTGCGCGGTGCCCTCGGCGGCCGACACCGACAGCGATGCGCCGGACAGGGACGCCGAGATACCGCTCGGCGCGGAGTCCATCGAGTAGGTGAAGGTGGAGGTGTCCACGCCCTCGGGATCGCGCACGGCGAGCGCAAGGTTCTGCACCACGGCCTCGGCCCCGGCCTCGACGCGGATGGGCGTCGGGGTGAAGGTCGGCGGCTGGTTCACCGTGGGCTTGATGCGCACGGGCAGCGACAGGGAGGCGGACAGGGCGCCCGAGTCGGAAGAATCGCCGTCCGCGACCTGGATGAGGAACGCGGAGTTTCCGCCGAACGCGGCGTTCGCGGTCAGGGTCAGTTGCGAGTCGGAGTCGGCGACGACCGAGTCGAGGCCATCCTGACCAACCGGGGTAGAGCCCTCCACGAGGCGCGGGGTGCGCCCGGCGCGCGTGATGACGTAATCCGACAGGTTGATCGTGCGCGAGGTACCCGCGTCCATCTCGATCGGCAGGTTCGCCGAGCTCAGGAAGGGCGCGGTCGAATCACGACCGGGCACGCGCACGACAGCCGAGTTCGTCAGGTCGTCGCGATCCTTGATCGTGTAGACGACCAGGCGCGTCGCGTCGCTGACGGGGATGAGCAGGGTGGAACCGCTGACGGTCACGCCAGCATCGGAGGTGCTGACGGTCAGCTCGTCGACGCTGCCGTCGGGGTCCTCGTCGTTATCCAAGACGTTGACAACCACGGCGGAACCGTCGGAGGGCAACTCGTCGTAGCCCACGAAGTCGTCGCGGGCGATGGGGGCCTTGAGGGGCGCGTCATCCTGGACGTAGACCGTCAGGGTGCCGCGCGCGACCCCGCCGCGCCCGTCGCTCACCGTGTAGGACACGAGGTAGGTACCGGCCTGCGCGGGCGTGTGCACCTGGACGGTCGTGCCCGAACGCACCTGGGGATCCAGCGCGGGCGTGGCCGTCTCCAGGCTGTCCTTCTCAAGGGTCAGCGAATCACCGTCCGGGTCAAGGTCATTCGACAGGACGTTGACCGTCACCATGCGGTCGGGGCGCGTCAGGACCGTGTCGGGCACGGCCACCGGATTCTGGTTGAGCGAAGGAGCCGCGGTCACGGCCACTCGGATGTGGCCCGAGGCACGGGCGCCCTGGCGGTCCTCGACCGTGTAGGTGAAGGTATCGGTCCCTGACGCCGCAGCGTTAGGCGTGTACTCGATCCACGTGGCATGCGCGGTCGCGCTGCCCTTCTGCGGCGAGGTTTCGAGGCTGCGCAGGACCACCGAATCGCCGTCCGGGTCGATGCCGTCGAGCGGGACGGGGATGCGCACGCTCTGGCCGGCCGTGGCCCAGGCGGTGATGTCGCGCGGGCGCGGCGCCTGGTTAGAGTCCGAGGCGGCCAGGATCTCGAAGGTGACCGTGCTCGAGGCCCGGTTGCCGGCCGAATCGATGACCGAGTAGGTGACCTCCATCACGCCGGGAGTGTTTCCGGCCTCGAGACGGACCTGGTTACCCGTCACGAAAGGCGTGCCCAGCGCGTTGGTTCGGTCGTATTCGAGGGTCGACTCCACCTGAAGGTTCAGGCCAGCCGGGGAACGGTCGTTCGCCAGGACGGAGACCGTGCCCACGTCGCCCACGCGGACCTTCGCGCGGTCCGGCTTGAGGATCGGCGGCAGGTCGGTGCGATCCGAGGCGCCGGGAATAACGGTCACCTCGGCGCTCGCGCTGCCCTGACCGTTGGAGATCGTGTAGGAGAAGGAGACGGTCTTGTCCAGGCCGGAGGGCGCGGTCACGCGCAGGAGGTGGCGGTCGATAAGCGCAACCTCGAGGCCGGGGACGGCCGTGGAGTCAATCGACGTGATCGCCAGGACACCACCCATCGGGTCGAAGTCGTTGGTCAGCGGCGCGACCAGCACGGACCCTCCCTGCGGCAGGACGGCCGTGTCGTTCTCGGCGACGGGAGGCGCGGCGTTCGGCTCGATGACCTCGACGCGCACGATGCCCAGCGTCGTCGCGGTGCCATCGGACACCGTGTAGGCAAAGGAGTACGAACCCGGCGACGAGGCCATGAAATCGATGGTCCCGCGCTCCAGATCCGGCGTGATCGAGGCGCCCGAGGGCGCGCCGGACACCGCGGCCAGCGTCAGCGGGTCGCCGTTGGGGTCCGTGTCGTTCTTGAGCGGGTCAAGCGTGACGTTTTGGCCCGGGTGAGCCTGGAACAGGTCGCCGTTCGCCGTGGGCGGCAGGTTGCCCGCCTCCTGGACGTTGACGATGAGCTCGCCGCGCGTCTCGCCGCCCTGATCGTCAGCGACGGTCAGAACGACGGTCTTCGGGCCGGCCGCGCCGCCCTCCTCGTTAATCGTCAGCGAACCATCCTCCATGAAGGACACGCTCAGGCCCTCGGGGGCCTCCGCGTTCTTCAAGTAGATCGGGTCACCGTCGGGGTCGCGCCAGTCGGATAGCGCCTGGTACTGAATCTGCGCGCCGGCGCCGATCTTGACCGAGGACGCGCGCAGCTGCGCGGGGGCCTCGTTCTGCCCGTAGGGATGGATCGTCACCTGCACCCGGGCGGAGGCGGTCGCACTCCCGTCCGAGGCATCGTAGGAGAAGGACGTCGAACCCGTTTGATCCGCGCTCACATCCGAAATCTGTAGGGCGCGGCCCGAACGCGCGACGGACACGGCCCCCCACCCGGGCTGGGTCGTCGGCTTCGCCGTCAGCACGTCGCCGTCAATGTCGGAGTCGTTGTCCAGGACGGGCAGGATCGTCGAGCGTCCCGGGCGGATACCGAATTCGTCATCCACGGCCTCGGGCGGCGTGTTCTCCTCGCGCTGCTCGGGGTCGGCGATTTCGTTGGTGAGCTCGGGGTTGTCCTTCTGATCCTCGGACTGCTCGAGCTGGTTCTCGACCTCTTCCCAGTTGTCCATGAGGACCATGTTCGCGTCGGGCAGCCACACGCTGCCCTGGGCGACGTCGTTGAGGACGATGGCCTTGCGGTTCGTGCGGAAAACGACCTCGCGGGCGCTCGTCAGCGTGTCAACGACCATCTGCTTGTTGTTGGCGGGGTCGTCGCACGAGCGCACGTACGCGCCCGAGCCCATCCACGCGCCGTAGGAGCAGCCCTCGTGACGCACGGGCTGGGCGGGCGTGCCGCTGGGGGCGCCCTCGGCCGCGGGGGTGATCGTGGGGGCGGAGCCCTTCAGGGGAACCTTCACGAGGGACGAGGCCGTGGCCAGGAGCACGGAATCGGCCTTGGGACCGGCCTGCTGGAGGACGCCGCCCTCCTCCACGCCTGCGGCGCTGAGGTTGAGCGTCCTGCCGCCGGGCAGGAAGAGGGTGTTGGAGGAGGCGTCGAGGGCGACGACCTGGTCGCCGACAACCGTCATGGACAGCTGGGCGCCCTCGGGGATGCCGTCGATCCGTGAGGTCTTCGCTTGATCGACGGCACCCTGTCGCTTAACAGTCGTTAGGGAACCGGATCCGGACAGCGCGTAGACCGTCCCGTCCATGCCGGTGACAAACGCGCTCGCGCCCATGTTCGAGGCCACGGCGGCATTGTCAGATAGGTTCGTCGGGCTCGGGCTAAGCGCGGAGGTGGTCCACAGTGTGCCATCCGCCGCATTCAGGACACCGAGGACGTCTCCGCCCTGCATCGCAACCGAGCCACTGGGCAGCGCCGTGGGGGATCCCAGAGCGACCTGAGTAACATTGACCGGGGCAACAGTAAGCGAGGTTAGATCGGACACAGTGACGGTTTCGGCGGCCTGCCCGACGTCGAAGTTGGTAGCCTCGGTGCGCAGCGCGCCGTCAAGGATGCGCGCCTCGTAGTCCAGGTGCCCAACGAGCTGTTTGGACTTATTTGTCACCCAAATTCCGCCATCGTTGACGTTCACTTGCGTGACTTCGGCACCCTTATAGATGACACCCGCGACACAGAGCGCAACGACGACAAGCACGAGGACGAGCGCCGGCAGGCGTCGTCTCGCGCTGGTCAGCTTTCGGCGCGCACGAGTGTTCATAGACCCTCTCTCGATCAATCGACAATGCCTCGCAAATAGTGTGACACGACTTCGCAAGGCGTCCATAGTTAATGAGAATCTATCAGAGTGAGCGTTACTTGACAACTAGAGAGCGGCCCGTCGTTGTGCGACGGGCCGCTCTCTCACAGCCGAGGGTTTGTCATCCCTCGACAATTGGCGAGTAAATCACTCTCCGTTGAAGGTGAACGTGCGTTCCTTACCCTCTCCGGTGACGCCAACGGTGACAACCTGACCGGGTTGCAGTTCTCCGAAAAGGATCCTCTCGGACAGCGCATCCTCGATCTCACGCTGGATCGCGCGACGCAGCGGGCGCGCACCCAGAACCGGATCGAAGCCCACGTCCGCGAGCAGCTCGCGGGCCGCGTCCGTCAGCTGCAGGCGCATATCCTGCGCCTCCATACGCTTAGCCAGCTTCGCAATCATCAGGTCGACGATGCGCGCAATCTCAGGCTTGGTCAGCGGCGGGAACACGATCGTGTCGTCGACACGGTTGAGGAACTCCGGGCGGAAGTGCTGCTTGAGTTCCTCCGCAACCTTCGACTTCATACGGCCGTAGTCGTGCGTCGAGTTGTCCGCGGTCTGGAAGCCCGTGAGGACACCCTTGTTGATGTCGCGGGTACCCAGGTTCGTCGTCATGATGATGACGGTGTTCTTGAAGTCCACCTTGCGACCCTGCGAGTCCGTCAGGCGACCCTCCTCCAGGATCTGGAGCAGCGAGTTGAAGATATCCGGGTGAGCCTTCTCGACCTCGTCAAAGAGGACGACCGAGAACGGCTTGCGACGGACCTTCTCCGTGAGCTGGCCGCCCTCGTCGTAGCCGACGTAGCCGGGAGGAGCACCGAAGAGGCGCGAGGCCGTGTGCTTCTCCGAGAACTCGGACATATCCAGCTGGATCAGTGCATCCTCGTCCCCGAACAGGAACTCGGCCAGAGCCTTGGCCAGCTCGGTCTTACCGACACCGGTCGGGCCGGCGAAGATGAACGAGCCACCGGGACGGTTCGGATCCTTCAGACCCGAGCGCGTACGACGGATCGACTGGGCGAGAGCCTTGACGGCCTCGTCCTGGC
>ERZ773197.2536-NODE-2536-length-11471-cov-3.329450_pt1 | contig 11471 bp, 12 predicted proteins | sample MGYA00580999_ERZ773197 | MGnify/ENA primary metagenome ERZ773197 (study PRJEB29015, sample SAMEA2738166) | human oral metagenome | biome: human oral; feature: human-associated habitat; material: saliva | place: China | collected 2185 ... | reverse complement strand
CCTTAATGATTGGCAGTTTGGTAACGGCTCTTGTGATTGGATTGGGCATTTGGTTCAACAAGCAGAATCGGGCCCACTGGAATTAGGGGGGTGAGCGTATGCTGATGGGATTTGCAGTTGTATTCATCGTTGCGGTTGGTGCTCTGGCCATGTATGACTGGGTTCGGATGACGAACAATTAGTCTTGCAATCTTTTTCATTATCTCCTTTTTTTTCAATAGAATGCTCGCCTGGCGGGCATTCTATTTTAGTTTTGAGCAGGCTTTTGAAGCTGATCTCAAACCAATCGTGCATATGTCATGAAAGAAGAGCCTCACGAAGGAGCGGGCTTTATAAAATTTATCTAAAATTGAAACATTCAATAAGATTGAACACTATAATAGAGACATCTAAAGGAAAAGAATTCTGAAAACCCAGGAAGAGGTACTTGTCCTATGAGATTCGTTATTCAAAGAGTAACCCATGCTTCCGTCACAGTAGACGGGAAGAAGCAGGCAGAGATCGACAGAGGGTTTTTGGTTTTGATTGGGATCTGTCAGACGGACAGCCTGTCTCTTGCGGACAAGATGGTTCACAAGCTGATTGGGATGCGCATCTTCCAGGATCAAGAGGGGAAGACCAACCTCTCCCTAAGGGACGTGGATGGGAAGCTGCTTTTAGTCAGTCAGTTTACCCTCTATGCCGACTGCAGAAAGGGGAACCGTCCTTCCTTCACCAGGGCCGCCGGATCGGAATCGGCGGAAGCCATCTACGAGTACATCATTGCCCAGTGCAAGAAGTCGATTCCCGGAGTTGAGAAGGGGATTTTCGGGGCGGATATGAAGGTCGAGATCTTAAATGACGGACCATTTACCATTGTTCTTGACAGTGAAGACCTGGGATGAGGAAGAGCCATGAACACCAGACAAGTGAGAGTGAATGAAGGGCTGCTGGAGGGAGAGGGGACTCTGTCCTACGCGGTTTTTCGCGGGGTTCCATATGCAAGGCCCCCAGTCGGAGATCTGCGCTGGAAGAGACCGGAGCCTCCGAAAGCATGGGAAGGGATCCGGCAGGCAGTGGTTTTTCAGAATCGGGCAGTGCAGAATCAAAAGGGCAAGGCATTCTATCAGAAGGAGTTCTATGCCGATCCAGAGTTTCTGCCTCCCATGTCTGAGGACTGCCTGTATTTAAATATCTGGACTCCGGTTAAGAAGAAGGCAGAAGATGGAGCCTATCCGGTCGCTGTCTGGATTCACGGGGGCGCTTTCCTGGGAGGCTACGGATCTGAGATTGAATTTGACGGAGCTGAGTTTGCCAAGCGGGGTGTTATTTTAGTCACCATCAATTACCGGCTTGGCCCCCTTGGTTTTCTTGCCCTGCCTCAGCTGGCCCTGGAGGATCCCGCGCAGACGACCGGAAACTACGGGATCCTGGATCAGATTGCCGCCTTGCGCTGGGTGAAAGAGAATATCGCCTCCTTCGGCGGGGATCCGGATCGGGTGACCGTCTTCGGGCAGAGCGCCGGGGCAGTGAGTGTTCAAACCCTCTGTAATTCTCCTCTGGCAAGAGGACTGTTTGCCCGGGCGATTATGCAGTCGGGCGGAGGTGTGAACAATGGCCTGGCCCGTGATTTGCATCGGGAAGAAGCCTATCGGATCGGGGAGATGCTGATGAGATCCTGTCGCTGTGATCGCCTGAGTCAGATGCGTGAATTGCCGGCGGAGGTTCTCTGCAGGAAGACGCAAGCGGTGATTGGTAAGATTAAGGGGCTTCCCTTCTCTCCCATGTGTGACGAATATGTACTCCCCGGAACCTATGATGAGAATATCCGCGCCGGAAGGATTGCGGATATCCCCTACCTGCTGGGATCCAACGCCAATGACATACTGGTCAGGAGGCGCGCCGTCGGCCGCCCGGGAGGGAAGCTCTATCAGGGTTGTATTGACTGGGCTTTGGCCCGGGAGGAGACTTCTGAGCAGAAGACCTACATTTATTACTTTAATCGGGCTCTGCCGGGAGATCGGGCAGGGGCATTTCATTCCGCGGAACTCTGGTATGTTTTCGGGACCTTAGCCAGGTCCTGGAGACCGTTTGAGGAGTGGGATTACGAGATTTCCGACGCTATGATTTGCGCCTGGTGCAATTTCATCAAGTACGGAGACCCGAACGGCAGAGAGGGCTGCGGCTCTGATGACTGGAAACCCTATCGCAGGGAAGATCCCTGTATCAGAGACTTTGGCTAGGGCGGATGAGCTTGTTAGTGATGGCGCACCTGGCGGCAGATGGCCTGTCTGTGACGGCTCACACGGCTTGTCTGTGTCGGCTTGCCGGACGGCAGATGATTGGATGTCGTGAGAGAGGGATGAGAGAGGGAATATGACAGATCAAAATGAAATCCTGGAGCGAATGAAGTATCCGAGACCGCAGATGATCCGGGAGAATTATCGCATTCTGAATGAGGACTGGACGCTGGACGGAAATCCCATTCGACTGCCCTTTCCACCCCAGGCGGCCGCAAGCGGTTATGAGGGGAAGATCCGGGAGGACCTCTCTTATGAGCTGCGCTTTTCTTTGCGTATAGGCTGGCACAATCAGAGGGGCGATTTGATTCCCTGCCCGCTCACGCCGCAAAAGCTGGAGGAGGAAGATTCGAAGATCTCCTCATCTTCCGTGAGAAGAAAGCGTATTCTTCTCCATTTCGGGGCGGTAGATCAATATTGCCTGGTCTTCCTCAATGAAAAGCTGGTGGGAAGTCACAGGGGAGGCTATCTGGCTTTTTGCTTCGATATCACAGACGCCCTGGAGGAGGACAATGTTCTAAAGGTGATTGCGACAGATTCTCTGTCCCCCGTCTACCCATATGGCAAACAGTCGAAGAAGCCCAAGGGCATGTGGTATACGCCGGTCTCCGGCATCTGGCAGGAGGTCTGGATGGAGGCGGTCCCAGAGCGCCATGCGGATCGGCTGGAGATCCTTTCGGACCAAAAGAGCGCTTTGATCCGGGCCTATAACGCTTCGGGAGAGATCATATCTATCGACCGGGCAGACCTGCTCGCGCCCGTATCCCGCGAGGAAACCGGGGAGAGCATATCAAGGGGGAAGATGGGGAAAAGTATATCCAAGGGGGAAGACAAGACGAGCATGTCCAAGGTGGAAACCGGGGAGAGTATATCCAAGGAGGAAGCAAGGGAGAGTATATCCCAGGAAAAATGCTCTGATGGTTCCATTTTAATACACTTTGCCCGGCCTCATCTCTGGTCGCCCGCAGATCCCTTTCTCTATCGTCTTCGCCTTGAGATTGGAGAGGATGAGGTCGAGACCTATCTGGGGCTTCGAACCATTGGCATGGAGGGCGGAAAGATTTGCTGCAATGGAGAGCCCGTCTATCTGCACGGGCTCCTGGATCAGGGATACTGGCCCCAGGGAATCTATCTGCCGGAGACAAACGGCGCTTATCTGAAGGATATCCGTGGGGCTCTGGAGCTGGGATTTAACTGTCTGAGAAAACATATCAAGCTGGAGCCGGAACGCTTCTACTATGCCTGTGACGCCATGGGCATGCTGGTTTTGCAGGATATGGTCAACAGCGGTAAATATGATTTCATGCGTGATACGGCCCTGCCCAATTACGGCAAGCTGAATCGGGCAGATGATGAGGCAAACGCCCTGCGCCTGCCGGGGGAGGATGAGATCGAGCGTCGAGCCTTCTTTGAACAGCATCTGGCGGGCACGATTGACCAGCTGCGCAATCACCCCTCTATCATCGGCTACACGATTTTCAACGAGGGATGGGGGCAATATGACGCGGACCGTCTCTATCGTCTGGTCAAAGAAAAAGACCCCGGGCGTCTGGTCGACGCCACTTCAGGCTGGTACGCGCAAAAGCTCAGTGACTTCGATTCCCAGCATAATTATCACAGGAGTTATACCCTGCAAGCCAAGGATAAACCGCTCTTTCTCTCCGAGTGCGGGGGATACACCCTGGCAGTAGAGGGGCATTGCATGCAAAAGAAGCGCTATGGCTACGGATCGGACAAGAAGAATCCCGCCGAGCTGCAGGAGGCAGTTGAGAGACTCTATCGGGATATCATCCTTCCGGCGATACGTCAGCAGGGTCTGGTGGGAAGCATTTACACCCAGATCTCCGATGTGGAGGGGGAGATTAATGGGGTTTTCACCTATGACAGGGCTGTCTGCAAGCTGGACAGGGACTGGATGCGGGCCTTAGCGGGCGATCTGCAGGAGGCCTTTCATGAGGCATGCTCGAAATCAGATAAAAAATCTGTCGGTTAGAATCGGTTTTCTTCAATAGAAGGAATGCGAGATAATGAAAGATGAGATGAATGATAGTGGCGAAAGTCATCTGTTATAGGTTATCTGTGGATGTATGAGGGCGGCGTGAATTTGCCTAAGAGACGGTGTGAGTTTGTCTGAGAGACGGTGTGAGTTTGTCTGAGGACGGTGTGAGTTTGTCTGGGAGACGGTGTTTTGGAGGTCTGAAAGAGACGTCGCTTTTTAGCGGGATAGCACGACAGGTCGATATCTGTTACACTGTGAGAGATTTCGGGACAGCCCGAGGAGTAATGCAGAGAACTAGGAGTGATCACGATGGATATGGATATGAACTTCCGCAGGAAATTGCCTATTCCCAAGGAGGTTAAGGAAGAATTTCCCCTCTCAGAGGAGAGGGCAAGGGATAAGGAGAAGCGTGACGAGGAGATCGCCGCGATTCTGCGCGGGGAGGAGAATAAGCTTCTGCTTGTGATCGGTCCCTGTTCTGCGGACAATGAGCCTGCCGTCCTTGATTATATGGTTCGCCTTAAGAAGGTACAGGATCGGGTCGCTGACAAAATTCTCATGATCCCAAGAGTCTATACCAATAAGCCCAGGACAACCGGGCTCGGCTATAAGGGTATGTTGCATCAGCCGGATATCAATAAGCCGGAGGACATGCTGGCAGGGATTCTTGCTATTCGAAAGATGCATATGCACGTGATAGAGGAGACAGGCTTTACCTGCGCGGAGGAGATGCTCTATCCAGAGAATCACCGCTATTTGTCTGATCTGCTCAGCTATGTGGCGATCGGCGCCAGATCCGTGGAAGATCAGCATCACCGCCTGGTGGCCTCCGGTCTGGGAATCCCGGTCGGGATGAAGAATCCAACATCCGGTGACTTCTCCGTCATGATGAATTCCATCGTGGCAGCCCAGCACGGGCATGATTTTCAGTACCGCGGCTGGGAGGTGAGCACCAAGGGGAATCCCTATGCCCATGTCATTCTTCGCGGTTACGTGGATCGCTTCGGGATGAACCACGCCAATTATCACTATGAGGAGCTGCGCCGCGTCGCTGATCTGTATGAGGAGCACGAGGAACTCAAGTACCCTTCCATTATCGTCGACTGCAACCACAATAACTCCGGCAAGAAATACCTGGAGCAGATCCGTATTGCCAAGGACGTCATGCACTCCTGTCACGTCAATACAGATATCCGCGGCCTGGTCAAGGGACTGATGATTGAGTCCTATCTGGAGGATGGGGCGCAGAGCATTGACGGCGGCGTCTACGGCAAGTCGATTACGGATCCCTGTCTTGGTTGGGATAAGACAGAGAAACTGATTATGGAGCTGGCAGACCTGGTGGAGTGACAAGATGAAAGAGTGGAATCAGGATCGCTTCTTGGATTGCTGGTCTAAGGAGCGGCCCAAGCTGCTTGGATTTGAACAGGAGAGGGAGGCCTCGGTGGCCGTTCCCCTGCTTGTGACAGAGGAGGAACCCGGAATTCTCTTTGAAGTCCGTTCCTCTGATCTGCAGACCCAGCCCGGTGAGATCTGTTTTCCGGGCGGTGGAATTGAGGGAAAGGAGAGTCCCGCAGAAGCTGCTCTTCGGGAGACAAAAGAGGAGCTTTTGATCTCTGGAGACAAGATTCATCTTCTGACGCAGATCGATGGGACGCTTGGCCCCAGCGGAGCGCCCATGTGGGCTTTTTTGGTTCAACTGGAGGATTATCAGGGAACCTATTCGAAAGATGAGGTGGCTGAAGTATTTGTCCTGTCATTGAAGGAACTTCTGGCAGCAGAGCCTGTCATGCACAGTATCGCCATGAAGCCCATCCCGGATGAGGGATTTACAGACATGATCGGACAGGAGTATCGCTGGCAGGGAAGAAGGCAGTCCATGCCCTTTTACCTTTTTGACCGGCATTTGATCTGGGGAGCGACAGGGCGGATCCTGAAGAATTTCCTGGATCGGGTTCGAGCCATGTAAAGTCTATGACTTTTGACGTGTAAAACCTATGACTTTTGATCTGCGCTTGAATCTCTGCGGGAGAACAGCTTTCTCACAGGTCGTTATGTTGTACTGTAGTTTCGATTTTTTACTGTGGATTCTATTTTGCGCTGTAGTTTTCGTTTTGTACGATAGTTTCGATGTTGTACTGTAGTTTTAGTGTCGCATTTTGGATTCCACTTTGGACTGTAGATTCAGTGGAAGAAGGGAAAAAATATGTTGGTAAGTATTCTTGTCGGAGCGATCTCCGGTTGGCTGGCCGGGCTGATTATGGATTCTAAGGGAGGGATTATTCGCAATATCATCCTGGGTCTGGTCGGTGGTGCAGTCGGCAACTGGATTTTCAGGGCCTTGGACATCATGCCCTATTCTTTCCTGGGGCATATTGTCGTCGGCGTCGTGGGGGCAGTAGTTGTCATCTGGGTCGGCCGGCTGATCTTTGGGCATAGGGATCGCTGACGGGGAGCTGGTCTCCTTTGCCCCTTTCGGTGGATTGTTCGGCTGGCAGGCAGCAGGAATCAGAATCCACTTGGAGCCCTTCGGAGTGGAAATAAGCGTTTCACTCCACTTTGGTTTGCAAGACGCTGCAAGACGGTTTTTGTAAGATTATTTTGTGATTGCAGTGAATATGTCAAATGGGTATAATGTAGCTATCAATTGACATGCAGGATTAGTACATCGGTAGTACATCAGCTTCCCAAGCTGAGGAGGCGGGTTCGACTCCCGTATCTTGCTTCCAAAAACCCGCTTATACAGCGGGTTTTTCTATGCCGTGTCATATCTCGTGTCATACATATTTAATCATGGCGTCAAAAGCTGCGTTAATTCGGTCGTTTTCTGAAGCTGCATAATCGGTCAGTGCATGGCGGTAAATGCTTTTTAAAACTCCATCAGATTCCCAGCCACCACGCTGCATGATATAAGCGTCTGGCATTCCAAGCGCATGAAGCTGAGAGGCGCAGAAGTGCCGGAGAGAGTGAAAACGCATGTGCGTCACGCCTGTATCACGAAGAAGCCGCAGAAAGCGTCTTTGTAGTGCGTTCGGCAAGATGTCTACCAACTTCCCGTTTATGCCCTGCATAGCCTCTGTAACACTTTGAGGGAGAGATATATACCTGTCCCCGGCGTTGGTTTTCGTCAGCTTTTCATGCCACTGCCCTTTTTCGTCCTCAACGATGGCAGAGTGGACATGTAACACGTTCCCTTCGAGGTCGTTACTTGTCACTGCGCAAATCTCGGATCGGCGTAAGGGGCCGTAAGCTGCCAATAAGAGCGCCCGGTACATGATGGGATCATCCTCGGCGCCTTTGAGAAGCCTCTGTATATCCGATTCTGAGGGTATGTAGATCGTGTCCGGGGATTTCTGCGGTAGTTTAGTAGAAAGACTGAAATCGGGCCGAAAGCGGCGCATTATGGCAGATATGAAGCCATGCACATTGTGTGTAGTCTTTGGGGCATGAGTTTTTGAAAAGCTAGAGATAAAAAACTGGATTTGTCCCTGTGTAATTTCGTTGACCTGAACAGCCTCAATTGGCTCAATCTGCTTACACGCAGTTACATACCCCCGGATTGTCGAGGGAGAGAGTACTGGCCTTCGCTCATCAATGTAAGCTTCTGCCGCCTCTGCCATTGTCATTCGGCTTGCAGATTGAGTGATTGAGGTTTGCCAGATACTTGCTTTTCGCTCTGCTTCCTTCTTTGTTTTACTCGTAAATGACTTATAGTGCTTTTTCCCGCTCTGATCGGTGTACTGATAGATTCGGACTCTGTAGTTGCCTGAGGGTAATTTTCTGGCTGTTGCCATAGTGCACCTCCTTTTTTCGTACAAAAAGAACACCTGTTTCTTCGCAGGCGCTCCGAGAAGTGTTACACTATGTTTGCTGAGGACTTAGTGATTCACTTCACGGAGTTCTGCCCTCTGGCGAAAGTCAGGGGGCGTTTATTTAGTTTTCGGCGTAGAATTGAGCAATCGCCAGTAACTTGTCCTTGTACTTGTAGATATCATTTAGCGTTTCTAGTGGGAAACGCTCGAAATTTTTCCGGCTATCCGGAATGTAGATATACTTTATCCTGTGATCCAGATTAATTCTGCATAAGGGCTTCCGGTTGTTATCCTTATAGAGGATCCCGAAATAGCTCTCGGTATCGCGCTGCGCAATATCCTCTATGGGGAGCACTCCCGCAAGAATACCGCGAACGATATAAAAGCTTTCGATCTCATCCTGTGTCGTTATGATCTTGGACTTCTTCTCCTCAGTGAAATCTTCGTCTTTGATCGTATCGGCCTCTTCTAGCTGATCAGAGGTGTCCAGTGCCGACGAAATGCGACTATTTACGATCTCTGTCATGAATAGCGAGAAGGCTTTCTTTACCAACGGCGTGAACTTGTCAATGATCTTCTGTGTTCGTTGGCCGTCATATACGCGGCCGACAATGAGGCGAACGAATTCATCAGTAGGAGAGTCATATTCCTTCGTGATTTCATCGCGAATTAAGGATGTGTACTTCAGTTCCTCTGCGGTACTGAAGATCTTATCCCTGTCGAAATTGTCCTTGCAGAATTTCCTCAGCTCATTGATAGAACTGTCCTTGAGATTCTGCAGATTCACTTCAAGGAAAGGGACTAAGTCCATTTTATTGGACTCTTCAAGGTCGGTGTAAAAGCGGTAGATAATACCGTTGGTAAGAATACCAAACTTAGCCTTTGAGGTAGCAAAATACCGGAAGAGTTGAGAGGAATGCTTATCGAGATCCTCTTTACATGATTTGCATTCGATCAGAATGGTTGGCTCGCCATTTTCCAAAATAGCATAATCAATTTTCTCGCCCTTTTTGATGCCGACGTCAGCGACAAACTCCGGGCAGAATTCCAAGGGATTAAATACATCATAACCAAGAATCTGAAAAAGAGGCATGATCAAAGAGGTTTTAGTCGCCTCCTCGGTTCCTATTGCGTCAACCATTGTAACAGCCCGTTTTGCGAACTGCTTGATAGCTTCGCTGAATTCCATGTGTACCCTCCTCGTATTAAAAACAATGCGCCCTCAGTTCTATCTTATCCGCCGTATGGCGAGTAAAATCATTGTGCATGATGTGCTCAATTTCATGTTGATAGGTTCTCAATGCGTCCTCATAAGTGTACCTAGAATTGAGGACAATCGTGAAAAAATCATTGTGATCCTTTACGACATAACCATGTAAGCCGATCGGCATACTTTGAAAAATAACATTAAAGTCAGAAGAGTCAATCATCTGTTTGACCAGTGGCCCTCCGTATCATTTCTGCCACAAAATCTATATCTTCCTTTTTGACATTTCTTGATGCATCGAAAAGTACCCTGTAGTCCGGATTATGGAAGAGAAATTCTGCGGCATCTCTTGCGTCCTTGTCGAGATAATAGTGTTCTTCGGAGTCATCAGATTGTAAATCCCACCCCATTATGGACTTTGGATCAACGCTAATAGCTTTACAGATAGCGACGAGGCGATCTATCGGAATAGAATCTGTCAGACTGTTTGCGTACCGTTGGATTGCGGATTTTGGGACGCCGCTTAGTTTTTCGATTTCTGAGTATAACAATTGGCTGTCGTTTATCGCGTTTAACAATCTTCGTGATATAGCTTTTGCCATTTCGGATTGACTCATATGCGTGCCTCCCTTCTAGAGTTATGACAGGCATATTATAAGGTCGGCATCCCAAAATCACAATAGCAAATCTCAAAAAAAATAAAAAATGTCCCAAAAATGGTTGACACAAAATCCAAGTGAGAGTATATTTTAATCATCCCAATTACGGGACAACACGAAAGAAGGTGGATAGAAGTGGTTAATATAAGATTGTTTAATGCCGCACTTGCAAGGGCCGGATTAAATTACACAAAGTTGGCGCAGAAAATGCACTGTTCGCCAAACACGATCACCTTTAAGGTGTCTGGGAAGGGAGCTTTCACAACAAAAGAGATTGTTTCGATTTGCGATATTGCAAAGATAGAGGACAACAACGAAAAGTGCCAAATTTTTTTAATCTAATTGTCCCGTTATTGGGATGGCGCGCCAAACGAGTACCGCCGACAGAACGTGGAAAGGAGCATCAATGCCAAAACTGCAGCCAAGCAAAGCAGAGAAAAATAGGCGCAGAGTCAAAGGCCTGGTAAATCTTCGCATGACTGAAGAAGGCTGGGAAGCCGATGATGTCGCAAAAAAGATGGGTATCAGCGCAACGACATTTTATAGGCGTCTGGATGACCCGGACACATTTACCGTAGGAGAGTTACAAGCCATCGGGCTAGAGGTCAAGGAGAGATCAAGATAATCTAGCCAAAATCAAGGAGTATATCGCAAAACTGAAACGAAAGATTGGAGGAAGTAAATGAAGAGGAGGTTACACAACGCAATTTTGCGCATGATCACAGCATTAGCGGCGGCAACCTGTGTAATCGGGGCGATGCTCTTAGACAGTGAGAGCCTGATCCCTGCCGCTATGGTGATGGGCGGGATTGTATGGCTGGGGCTTTTTTACTGGGCGCAGGAGAGATAGGAGGTAAGCATGAGAAAAGTCAGATTACTTGACACGCTTGCAACCGTCGCCCTCTGGGCTGGCGCAATCGGATTGATGGCTGCTGTCTTATGGATGGCGTAAAAGGGAGAAAATCGTGAAAGCATATAAGGGATTTAATCCGGATATGACATGCCGAGGATTTAAGTACGAAGAGGGCAAAACCTACGAGATGCCGGAAGAAGATATTGAGTGCTGTGCAGCGGGATTCCACGCCTGTGAATACCCTTTGGACGTTTTTGATTACTACACGCCAAGCAAAAGCGTATATCGCGAAGTTGAAGCTGGCGGGAAGATCGACAAAAGTGGCGGCGATAGCAAGGTTGCATCGTCAAAAATCAAAATTGGCGCAAAGTTGACTATCGCCGGGCTGGTTAAAGCTGCGATCAGCTATACATCAGAGAGAACGAAGAAAGAGGAAGAAGCCACCGGGGACTACGGAGCATCATCTGCCACCGGGAACCGCGGAGCATCATCTGCCACCGGGGACCTGGGAGCCTCATCTGCCACCGGGGACTACGGAGCCTCATCCGCCACCGGGGACTACGGAGCATCATCTACCACAGGGGACTACGGAGCATCATCTGCCACAGGGGACTACGGAGCATCATCTACCACAGGGGACTACGGAGCATCATCTGCCACAG
>ERZ773197.2533-NODE-2533-length-11479-cov-3.349440_pt1 | contig 11479 bp, 16 predicted proteins | sample MGYA00580999_ERZ773197 | MGnify/ENA primary metagenome ERZ773197 (study PRJEB29015, sample SAMEA2738166) | human oral metagenome | biome: human oral; feature: human-associated habitat; material: saliva | place: China | collected 2185 ... | reverse complement strand
CGACGGCGAGTCCGATCCGGCCGTGTAGGGCAGGCGCAGGGCGCGCCACCCCTTCCCGCTGACCAGCGGGTAGACGCCCGTGTCGGTCATGAGGTCGGCGGGGGACGAGGAGCCGTCGGCGAGCGTGAACTGCGCGCCCTTCTCCGTCTCCTCGGCCTTGAAGGGGGTGGCCCAGCGGGCGGCGAACAGGAGGGCGTTCTGCAGCACCAGGCGCGTGTCGGGCGTGATGTCGATGCCGGACTCCTTGATGAGGCCGCCGGTGTGGAGGGCGGCCCAGGCGTCGAGGGCCGCCCTGGCGTCGGGGTTGCGGATGCGGCCGATCTCGGAGTCGTACCAGCGCTTGGCGTTGTCGAGGTACTCCTGGCGGACCACGGTCTTGTCGTCGACGATCATAATGTTGTTGGCGACGTGGATCAGCGGTGATTCCGGGATGGTCCCGGGGCACCAAAACTGGCGTATGTTTAGGAGGTACAGACATGTACGCAATTATTGCTACCGGTGGTAAGCAGTACAAGGTATCTGAGGGAGACGTCATCAGCATTGAGAAGCTCGGTGCCGAGGAGGGCGAGAAGGTGACTTTCGACCAGGTTTTAGCAGTCAGCAATGACGGGTTGAAGGTTGGCAGTCCTATGGTTGACGGCGCCAGCGTGGAGGCCTCTGTCGTTCGCAACGGACGCGCTCGCAAGGTGATTGTCTACAAGTTCAAGAGAAAGACCGGTTACCACAAGAAAAACGGTCACAGACAGTCATTCACGCAGGTTAAGATCGACAAGATCAATGGCTGACTGCCATGATTTCAGTTACTGTCACAAAAGAAAAGGGCGAGTTTCGCAGACTCTATCTTCTGGGGCATGCGGGCTACGCCGATACAGATGATGTCGTCTGTGCAGCGGTTTCGGCGCTTGTGCTCAATACCATCAATGCGATTGAGACCTTTACTGAGGATCACTTCTCTATCGGAGAGGACCCTGGCCGGGGCATGATTGATTTTCAGTTTGAAGATACCGTATCCCATGACAGTCATTTGTTGATGGAAACCATGATTCTGGGTATCCGAAAAATTATAGACAGCTATGGTGAGACCTATGTCTCATTTAACACACAGGAGGTGTGATCCATGTTAGAGATGAATCTTCAGTTCTTCGCTCATAAAAAGGGAATGGGTTCTACCAAGAACGGTAGAGATTCCGAGTCCAAGAGACTGGGCGCCAAGAGGGCGGACGGACAGCATGTAAAGGCCGGGAATATTCTGTACAGACAGCGCGGCACCAGAATCCATCCGGGCTTGAATGTCGGGATTGGCGGCGATGACACTCTTTTCGCCAAGGTTGACGGTGTGCTTCGCTTCGAGCGCAAGGGAAGAGACAAGAAGGTCGCTTCTGTCTATCCCATTGCGGACGCGGAATAAAAGGGCATTTCTGTCAGAATAAAATCAACCACCCTGTTTCGCACTTGCCTGGAGCTTGCAGATGCGATCCGGGGTGGTTTTTTCTTTCAGGACTTTCTTGTTCTATCCGGTCGGATAGGCTATGATGCTCCTGCACGGTGCAGTGATTGACGCTTTATGGGGATCAGGGAATCTCATAAGATAAGATTCCTCGATTCCCTTGGATAAGTGGAGGATAATTATGTTTGCAGATCGCGCTAAGATATGGATCGCTTCCGGTAAGGGGGGAGACGGGCATGTCAGTTTTCGCAGAGAGAAGTTCGTACCCGACGGAGGGCCTGACGGCGGCGACGGAGGCAAGGGGGGAGACGTCATCTTCGAGGTGGATGACGGAATGAACACTCTCTACAATTACCGTCACAGACACAAGTTTGCGGCCGGCAACGGAGAAGAGGGCGGCAAGAGGCGATGTCACGGCAGGAATGGACAGGACATTGTCCTCAAGGTTCCCGAGGGCACCATTGTCAAGTCTGCGGAGACCGGGCAGGTGATTGCGGACATGTCCGGAGATAACCGGCGTATGGTCGTTCTGCGGGGCGGAAATGGCGGACTTGGCAATATGCATTTTGCCACATCTACCATGCAGGCGCCTAAATTCGCCAAGCCAGGACAGGATGCCGTTGAAATTGAAGTGATCCTGGAGCTCAAAGTAATTGCAGACGTCGGCCTGGTCGGATTCCCAAATGTGGGCAAATCCACCTTCTTAAGCCGGGCGACCAATGCCCGGCCCAAGATCGCCAACTACCATTTCACCACCCTAAATCCTAATTTGGGCGTCGTCGATCTGGAGGGGGCCTCCGGTTTCGTGATCGCTGACATTCCGGGTCTGATTGAGGGAGCCTCTGAGGGACTGGGGCTGGGTCACCAGTTCCTTCGTCATATCGAACGGACCAAGCTGATTGTCCACCTTGTCGATGCGGCCTCTGTGGAGGGGCGGGATCCTGTCGAAGATATCAGGGCCATAAACCATGAGCTGGAGTCCTACCATTCGGAGCTGCTTAAGAAACCTCAGATCATTGCCGCCAACAAGCTGGACCTCTGCCCGGATGGCGGAGAAGAGGTTCTGACCAGATTGCGGGAGGCATTTTCTTCGGAAGGAATCGAAGTGTATGGGATCTCCGCTGTGACAGGTCGGGGTGTAAAAGAACTGCTCTACAGGGTATCAGAGCTCTTATCCTCCCTCCCCAAAGAACCTGTCGTTTACGATGCTGAGTTCGACCCCAACGACCTGATACGTGCAGACGAGCCCTACAGTATTGAGATCAACGCGGACGGAGAGTATGTCGTTGAGGGGCCAAAGATTGACAAAATGCTCGGTTACACGAATCTTGAATCAGAGCGCGGTTTCGTCTTCTTCCAGCAGTTCCTGAAGAAAGAGGGGATCCTCAAGGATCTTGAGTCCAGGGGAATTAAGGACGGCGATACGGTTCGCATGTATGGGCTGACATTTGACTACTATAAGGAGTGACTATGCTGACATTGACCAACAAGCAGAGGGCCTATCTGTCCTCCATGGCGAACCCTCTGAACGCAATCCTGCAGATCGGCAAATCTTCAGTAACCCCGGAAATTGTAAACTCTGTTGACGAGGCTCTGGAGGCCAGAGAGCTGATCAAAATTCACGTATTAAAGAACTGCTTCGATGACCCAAAGGAGCTTGCCAATATTCTGGCGGAAAGGAGTCACTCTCTTGTCGTGAGGGTGATCGGAAAAATTATCATTCTCTACCGCCCGGCCAAAAAGCCAAAGATTGAGCTGCCCAGGTGAATATCAGCTGACAGATAAGATGAGATTCCTGTTATCACAAATTTGGACAGAGCAATTTGCTGTTGCCGCAGGGAAGAAGTCTCCAGATCGGAGTCATATATGACGCGCAGGATTGGAATTATGGGAGGAACCTTTAATCCCATTCACAATGGTCATCTGAATATCATCCGTCAGGCCAGAGAGCAGTTCGGCCTGGACGAGGTCTGGCTGATGCCGACGGGAGAGTCGCCCCACAAGGGGATTACAGATTCTCTTGGGCGCTATGACCGCCTTCGCATGTGTCGATTGGCGGTTCAGGGAATGCGAGGGGTAAAGGTCAGCGAATTAGAGATTCGCCGGTCCGGGAAATCCTACACCTATCTCAGTCTGGAGGAATTGCGTCAGCGCTTTTCTGACGACAGCTTCTATTACATCATTGGAGAGGATTCTTTGGACCTCTTCTTCAGTTGGGTCCACCCGGAACAGATTTGTGCCATGGCGACCATTCTCATTGCCTGCCGAAGCCCGGAGGAAACCCTGCACGCAATCACTGTTTCGCAGCAGATCAGCCGGGATCAGGCGGCCGCGCTGACCAGAAGAGTAGAGAAGGAAACGGGAGCTGCCACAGGGGCGCAGGATTCTTTTGCCGGGACAAAATCCCAGGCTGGACTTTCTCACGGCGCCGGACCGGCAAAGGCCCCGAAGAGTTCTAAGACAGGAAAAATCCAGTCGAGAAGTCTCCAGGCAGAAAGCTTCCAGGTGGAGGAGAGCAGGCTGCGCCGGAAAGATTTACAGGAAAAGATCAAGCGGCTGTCTGACACATATCAGGGCTCCTTTCATATTCTTGACTGCGGGCAGATGGACATCTCCTCGACACAGATTCGCCGGATGGTCGCAGAAAAAGAGGATATCTCTGCTTATACGCCGGCTAAGGTTGTTAATTACATCCGAACACACGCTCTCTACCAGAATGTCACAGGGTATGATATCGTGGCCATTGAGAAGTCTCTGCAAGGCCTGCTCAGTCCCCATCGCTATGCTCATACCCTGGGAGTTATGCACACGGCATGCGCTCTGTCCATGGCCCACAGCTACCCCATGACAAGAGCGCAGATCGCGGGACTTCTGCATGACTGTGCCAAATACCTGTCCAATGATCAGCTGATAGAAATCGCCAAAAAGCGTGGGCTTTTGATCAGCCCGGGAGAAGAGAAGGCCCCTCAGCTGCTTCACGCGAAGGTTGGCGCTCTTTTTGCCGAGGAGATCTATGGAGTGCAGGACCCGGCTGTCCTTCGGGCCATTCGCCTGCACACGACCGGAAGTCCTGCCATGGGGCTTTTAGACAAGATCATCTTTGTGGCCGACTATATTGAGCCGGGACGAGACCGGGCTCCTCACCTGTCCGACATCAGACAGCTTGCCTTTTACGACCTGGACCTGGCAGTGACTCTGATTCTGGAGGACACCATCGCGTTTCTGGAGGCATCCGGGGCAGAGATCGATGTAAGCAGCAGACAGACTCTCGATTCCTATCGGGACATCATTCAGACAAGGAGATTTCAATCATGACAATAGAAGAGCAGGTAAAAGTGGCATTTCAGGCTTTGGAAGAGAAAAAGGCTGAGGATATCCGTATCATTGATATTCGCGGTATCTCTACCATTGCCGACTATTTTATCGTGGCAAGCGGCAGCAATCAGAGCCAGCTGCAGGCTATGGAGGATTCTGTCGGACAGAAGATGAGAGAAATCGGCATGGCTCAGCCCAAGGTCGAGGGAAACCGTAATTCCACCTGGATTCTGATGGATTATGGGGATTTCATCGTCCACATCTTCTCTGAGGAGGACCGTCTCTTCTATGCCCTAGAGCGGATCTGGACCGATGGGAGAGAGGTTGAAATCGAGAGTTTGTGATCAAATCTTGTTTTCAGTCTTAAAACATGCTATTTTGAATTTACCTGAAGAAGGAAAGATAAAGGAGGGAAGACAAAAATTCGGGGGAGGTGGTATCAGTGAAGAAGCGTTTGCAGAAAGATATAGGACTCGCATTGTTTGTGTTATGTATACAGATTATCGTATACTTTCTGATCACCCATTTTACTGGCGAGGCCAGGAGTATCCGGTCATTTGTGTCTGACTATGTTTTTATCGCCTCCTGGCTATTCTATCTACTATTGAAGACAGTAATTTATATCGTATGGTACCTTATTTCAAAGAAGGGCAAAGCAGGAGCTGAGTAGCTGGTAAGAGATATATGCGCTATGAAAATAGATATTATTTGGACCGGGCACGAACGCAATATGTAGGATCTTGGACATTTAGTAAGCGATGGGGGAATGGTCATTGATGGATGTGAAAGCTGAATTTAAGAAGCTAATAGGACGTATATTGCTTATTTTGTGTGCACAGATTGCCGGATTCTATTTGATTCAATTTTTTACGGGAATGACTAGGAGTATCTGGTCACTTATGACAGACTATACCATAATGACCTTCTGGCTAACCTATCTACCATTAAGTATCATAATTATTATCATAAAATATCGTATCTCAAAGAAGGGCCAGGCAGAAGATGAGTAGAAGGCGCGACTTCCTGTTCTTTTTCCTCTATCGCCCGCTCTGGTTTGCCGAAGGACAGCTTCAAGCGCGGTATCCCGTTTTGTGACAGTCATATACATGTTCCGCAAGCATGCGCTTGTCGTAATCAGGCCCTCTGAGATAGATTCTCAGAGGGCCTGAATTTTTCGGAAAGATGTATGAGCATTGGTAAAAGTCATAATGAAATGGAATAAACCGGTTTCGGTTACCATCGAAAGCCGGATCAATAGAGTCTCAATACGCCGAAAACCTTACCGAGGATCTGACAGTCTGGGACAAGAATGGGGTCCATATCGTCATTCTCCGGCTGCAGACGAATATGCCCGTCTTCCTTGTAGAAGGTCTTAACCGTGGCGGAATCATCGACAAGAGCGACAACAATCTCCCCGTTGCGGGCGGTCGGCCTCTTCTCGACCATGATAAAATCTCCATCGAAGATGCCGACATTGATCATGGATTCCCCCTTGACCTTGAGCATAAAAGTCTGCTCCTTGGGGATGAACTCTGCCGGAATAGGAAAATAATTGCTGATATTCTCAACAGCCAAAAGAGGCTGACCGGCAGCCACCTGTCCGAGCATGGGAATATTGACGACCTCTCTGCGGGTCAGGTTGAAATTATCGTCCACGACCTCAATTGCCCTTGGCTTGGTCGGATCACGGCGAATATAGCCGTTATTCTCAAGCTTCTCCAGGTGGGCGAAGACAGAAGAGGTGGACTTAAGGCCGACCGCGTCACAGATCTCGCGAACCGTGGGAGGGTAGCCGGAGCTTAAAATCTCATTCTTAATGTACTCCAAAATCTGCATCTGCTTCTCTGTGATCTTGCCATAGGACATAGCTCCAACACCTCCAAAATCGAATTCCTGTTACATCATTCTGTCAAAGAAATCGCCGCAGGAAAGCCCCTGGTCTCTGATGCGGTCGGAAATCCTCTTGAATGAAGTTACTTCTATTATAGAAAAGCTCTTTTTAAAAAGCAAACACATATTCGCAAAAATATGTTCGATAAATGCTTGACACTCGAACAGCTGTTTGGTAGGATATGAATCGAACAGTTGTTCCGAACAGATAATCGAACACGGGAGGACAGAAGATGATGACCAGTCGTTTTAGCGGATATGGGACCAAGGAAGAGCGTATCATTGATAGAAATAGAAGAAGCAGCCGGGCAGGGAGCAGATCGTCCAGACAGCGGCATAAGACCAGAGTTGAGCTGGCGATATCCCTTGTCTTAATCGTTATCGCCCTGCTCGCGATTTTTTTTCTGAATCGGCCCATGACTGCGTCGGCGTCACAGGAGAAGACCTATCAGGAGTGTTATCGGTCCATTGAGATCAATCCGGGCGACACGCTCTATAAGCTGGCTGATCAGTATAAGAAGGATCCATCGGTAAGCCGCCGCCAATACGTGAACAAGATCATCGAGACCAATCACTTGACCAGTCAGAATATTTATTCCGGAATGTCTCTGGTCGTACCGGTCTATGCTGAGGTTCAATAGAGATCTAAAATCCGAAGGCCTTCGGGAAATTTAAGATTGATAGCTATGTTATAAAAATAAGGGGATGTAGTAGGCAAGTAATGGATAGTGATCTGATACATGGCAAGTCGCAAATAGTTAAGTTAGTTCCTGTGATACAAATCCCAAAATGCTTAATCTCGGTGATTGACAGGATTCTGAAAGAGGAGTAGACTATCTCTATCAATCTAGCGGATAAATATCTGTTTTTCCGCATGATATATCTGTTTGAGGAGGAATATACTAGATACCATGGCCCGGGACTCTGAATACTACAAGGACAAACAAAAGAAACAGACTCTGAAGCTGCGCAGCCTTCTGGATCAGCTTCCGGACTTCTGCGTTGATTTTATCTACTCTAAGGAGCTTACGACACAGACCTCCACACTGATTTCTTATTCCTACGACCTGCTGACCTTTCTGCGATTTCTGCGGGAGAAAAATCCCCAGCTAAAGGATATCGATCCGAAGTCAATGAAACTGGAAATCCTAAAGCAGATTCAATCTGAGGATATCCTCGAGTACCAGCGTTATTTAAGTCTTAACGTGGATGGGGAATACCATGAAAATGGCAAGAAAGCCATTGCCCGCAAGATGTCTGCCCTGCGCGGCATGTATAAATATCAGCTGGTCCACAAGCATATTTCGGAGGATCCGACAGCCCTTGTGGCGATGCCAAGACTCAAGAAGGACAAGAATATCGTCCGCATGAATAACTACGAGGTGCAGGATATCTTAAATGCCATTACAATCGGCAACCAGCAGATGTCAGACCGTCAGCGGAAATACTGCCTGAAAACACAGCAGAGAGATCTGGCTATTTTGACAATTTTATTAAATACCGGTATGCGTGTGTCCGAATGCCGGGGCCTGGACTTAAATGACGTCAATCTGATAGAAAACAGCCTTGTCATTGTACGCAAGGGAGGGGGACAGGACATCATCTATTTCGGGAAACCGGTTCATTTAACCCTGTCTGATTATATTGAGGGGGAGCGGCAGACCATCAGTCCTCTGGAAGGCCATCAGCAAGCCCTCTTCTACTCTCTGCAGGGTAAGCGGATCTCCGTCGACGCCATCGAGAAACTGGTCAAAAAATACGCCAGAATCGCCGTCCCGGGCAAACACATTACGCCACACAAGCTTCGCTCAACCTATGGAACAGCCCTCTATCGGGAGACAGGTGATATCCGGCTGGTCGCGGACGTCCTCGGGCATGAGAATATCAACACAACCATCGATTACTACGCGGCAATTGAGGATGAGCATAAGCGTCAGGCCGCCAATGCAGTTGACTTCAATCGAAAAGATATCAATCCTAATCATCAGGCCTGATTCGCAGGCCTGGATTTTTCTGCTGATATCGATCATCTTCTACTGATACCGGTCATCTTCAGTTGATGACAGCTATCTTCACTGATATCGGCCATCTTCTTTTCACTCCGCTCCTCTTCTTTTAAACCGGTCATTCTTCTCCCAGGATCGCCAGGAGATGTTGAAAATATTCCGGCAGGGGAGCTGTGAATTCCACGTATCTTTTGCTTGTCGGATGTACAAATCCGATCGTCATGGCGTGCAGGGTCTGTCCGTCCAGGTGATAGGGGCTTTTCTTAGGCCCGTAGACCTGGTCGCCGAGAATCGGATGGCCAATAGAGGCCATGTGGACACGAATCTGATGGGTCCGTCCCGTCTCAAGCTCAAATTCTACATAAGAGAAATTGTTCTTGAGGCGGGCCAGTTCACGGTAATGCGTTATAGCCTGCCGTCCGTTTTTCACGCCGACAGACATTTTCTTCCGATCCCTGGGATCCCTGCCTATGCTTGTACGAATGGTTCCCTCTGTCGGATTGAGATGTCCGTATACAATCGCGCGATAGACGCGATGAACCGAGTGTTCTTTGATTTGGCTCGCGATGAAGCGATGAGCAGCGTCTGTTTTACATACAATCAGAGAGCCGGTCGTATTCATGTCAATGCGGTGAACAATCCCCGGGCGGATTTCTCCGTTGATTCCGGAGAGTTCTTTTCCGCAGTGGTACATAATGGCGTTGACCAGGGTTCCCGTATTGTGTCCGGGAGCGGGGTGCACCACCATTTCCTTGGGCTTATTGACAATCAGGAGCTGATCGTCCTCATAGAGAATATCCAGGGGAATCCTCTCCGGCCGAAGCTCCGTCAAAACAGCGTCTGGAACGGAAACAAAGATCCGGTCTTTCTCCTGCAGCTTGTAGCTGGCTCTGCAGGCGTTTCCATTGACCAAAACAAGCCCCTCTTCGATCAATTTCTGAATACTGTTTCTGGACTGTCCGTCCAGATGATCCGCCAGATAGCGGTCAATTCGCAGTCCACTCTCTTCTCCTGTGCAGTTTAGTTTGAATTCCTGCATGTTTCATCCCACATCTATCAATAGCATTACCGGTTGATCTGCGAATATCTGTCAATGACATTGCCGGTTGATCCGCGAATTGCTGGCGATTCCTGACAATGCCGGCAATTTTCTGATGACAATTTTCTGTTTCCATTCCTACCATCCCTTGTGCCTTTATTTTTTCCGCTTTAAGCCCCATCTCTTCCAGGGAAGAATCTCTTCCAGCTCCTCATCCTGATAGGCAAAAAGAACCAGGAGGATCAGAGCGATCATTGATATCGTCACATAGATATCCGCCACATTAAAGACAGGAAAATCGATCAGATAGAAATAAATGAAGTCTGTAACATAGCCCTGAACGACACGATCAATGAAGTTACCGATGGCTCCGGAAATCAGAAAACAATAGGTGATATGTAAGGGCAAAAATTTCTTTGAAGGCGGTGTCGTCAGAGCAAAAACAACAATACACAGAATCAAAAGCGGCGTCAGAAGCAGGAAAAAGCTCTGCTGTCCCTCCAGGATGGAGAAGGCTGCGCCGGTATTTTGCAAATAGTGCAATTTCAGTATTCCCGGGATCAAATCGAGATCTCCTGATCTAAGTCTCACAAGCGCCAGTCCTTTGGTCCAGTGATCGAAGACGACGAGAAAAATGATAAAAAGACCTCCGGTCAGCCGCCAGATTATGGAATTTATTGTCCTTTCGGAATGCGCCATATCTACTCCCATCACGTCTACTCTCATCACGCGCGAATAAAGTCAATCGCCTCTCGCAGATCATCATCGACAAAATCCAGATAGGTATCTGCCTGTCCGATCGCGTCCAGGATGACAAAGCGGATTCGGTCTCCCTGCATTTTTTTGTCGGACTTTGAGGCGAGCAGAATATTGTCCGTCGTCATCTGCGGAAAGTCCCCCGGATCAACAGATACAGGCAATCCGAAGTCTGTCAGAGTCTGAATCCCCTCTTTGAGATCCTCAGTGCTTATTTTTCCCAGCTTATGGGACAGATAAAGAGCCGCGGCAGACCCGATCGAAACACATTGTCCGTGATAGAGCCGAAAAGAGGAAAGCTTCTCTACAGCATGACCGATGGTATGTCCGAAATTGAGATGGGACCGGATCCCCTCTTCTCTCGGATCCAGTTGACAGATTCTTCTCTTGATATCCGCGGAGGTATAGACCATTTGAGCCAGAGCTGGCAGATCCCGACTCATAATACGCTTGACGTTGGTCTGAAGCCACCGGTAGAAGCCCTTGTCCTGAATAAAACCGTATTTGATCACCTCTCCCATTCCACAGGTAAACTGAAGGGAATCAAGCGTCTTAAGACAGCTGATATTCATATAGACCAGGACAGGCATCTTAAAGGCTCCAACCATATTCTTATAGGCTCGAAAATCAATCCCCGTTTTGCCTCCGACAGAGGAATCGACCTGAGCCAGAAGACTGGTCGGGATCTGTATGTAGTCAATCCCCCGCATATAAGTCGCGGCGACAAAACCCGTCAGATCTCCGACAACTCCTCCCCCAAGAGCAATCAGAAGGTCGTGGCGATCAAAACGGGCCTCTATCATCTGTTCATAGACAGCTTCCGCGCATGCGAGATTTTTGCTTGTCTCACCCGCGGGAAGAATATGGACGATGATTTGCTGAAAGATCCCCTGAAGTTCCTGCCTCAGCTGATCCAGATAGAATTGGGAAACATTTGAGTCAGTGACAATGCAGACCCTCTGATAGTGACTCGGCAGTCTTTGAATTTCCGCCTTAAGCGAACCGAAGGAATCTTCAATCAGAATA
>ERZ773197.2529-NODE-2529-length-11492-cov-6.607415_pt1 | contig 11492 bp, 10 predicted proteins | sample MGYA00580999_ERZ773197 | MGnify/ENA primary metagenome ERZ773197 (study PRJEB29015, sample SAMEA2738166) | human oral metagenome | biome: human oral; feature: human-associated habitat; material: saliva | place: China | collected 2185 ... | reverse complement strand
CACAAAATCCTTAAGAAAATCTATGATATAAGCAGGGAAATGATGCTTAGGAAGCTTTGTACCCTTCTTGAGAGCATCCATCACTGAGGCAACCTCTTCGTAAGAGAATAGCTGAGGTTGCTCATTTGCCTCCATCGCTTTCTCCGAAGATTCGAGGTAATCGATAAGGAATCGATTCTCACGTTCCCAGCGAAGCACTTCCAGAAGCTTAAAATCGCCTGAGGTAAGCACTTCTCTAAGCTCCTCTACGAAGAGCTCCGAAGAAAAGGGGAGTTTTCTATCGTCTACACCAATATTCGGCAAACCCGATATTGTGGCATAATACTTTGCCATGGTGCGCTTAGAATAACATTTCCACAAGACGAGGACGCAAGAAGCTCTGGAAGAAAGACTTTAGTTCTTCTTCTCCAAACTGAATCTTGTACGATCCATCTGCGGGTTTTAGAACAAAATTGGTTGCCGTACCTGCTACTTCATTAATAGTAACTCCCTTATTGAGGAGGTCCTTAGCATTTGAGGCGAAATACTCTTCTAACCCCTTGGCATCGGCTGTTTCAATTACAACATCGTTTCCAGGAGTCCAATTTTCAACAATCTTGCGAATAACTTCGCGCATAAAGTTGGGATCTTCAGCAGCTGCTTTTACGTTGCCTTGGGCAATCTTGTCGGTAATAGAATTTGCCACAGAAGCCTTCAAGGCATCTAGAGTTTGAGCAGCATAGAGTTTGAGTTCTGCCTCAACATTCTTTTTGAGTTCATCAGATCTCTTCTCAGCATCACGGATGATTCTCTCAGCTTCCGCCTTAGCTTGGTTGAGCATTTCGTCGCTTTTGCTCTGGGCATCAGCCACGAGTCTATCAGCTTCTAGCTTCCCTTTTTCAACCCCTTCGTTGAAAATCTTGTCAGTTAGTTCCCGGATCTTAGCATCCATATCTTATCTATGTTATAATTTGTATTCCCTTTTTCATAGAAAACTACAACTCCCCTTGCTCTCCAAAACAGCAACAGGAGCTATACCCTCTATACTCCGCACAAAGATACAACAAAAGCTTGATTTATAGGCCGATTTGGGTAGTATCCCAACAAAGGCCTACAGATCAAGCTTGACAAATAGAAACAGAGAAAATCTATTTTACATACTTAATGTAATCTCCATAACCCTGCTCCTTCATTTTCTCCAACGGAATGAAGCGTAAAGATGCACTATTGATACAATAACGTTCCCCTCCCAATTCTTTCGGTCCATCTTCAAAGACATGACCAAGATGGCTCCCCGAAGATTTACTTCGCACCTCTACGCGCACCATTCCATGCGACGTATCTGTACGCTCCACCAGGAGCTTATCATCTATGGGACGTGAGAAAGCCGGCCACCCACAGCCACTCTCGAACTTATCTGTAGATACGAACAGAGGTGTCCCATCCACCACATCTACATAAATACCCTTAGCATAATGGTTGTAATACTCATTTTGGAAAGGAGGCTCTGTCCCCTGCTCCTGAGTCACTTTGTACTGCATAGGAGTTAGCTTACGACGCAACTCGTCCTTATCCACATAGCGCTGAGCATGCGCTCTTGCTATTTTATCTTTTCCTATATGGCAATACCCTGCTGGATGCTTCTTTAGGTAATCTTGATGGTAAGCCTCGGCAGGATAAAAATTCTTTAGAGGGATGCACTCTACAACAATAGGCTTAGGATATTTTTTTGCAAGACCTTGAAGCATCTCCTTTGCCACCACTTCATCCTGAGCATCCGTATAATAAATACCTGTTCGATACTGGCGCCCAACGTCATGCCCTTGGCGATTGAGGATGGTAGGATCAATCACATCGAAATATAATCCTAGGATAAACTTCAGTGGAACTACCGAAGCATCGTACTTAATTTGGAGAGTCTCCGCATAATCGGTATCTACATCTTCATATTTTGGATTGGGACGAGTGCTATTGGCATAGCCAACAGTGGTCTCAACCACACCTTGTACCCCATCAAAATAGCCCTGCATACCCCAAAAGCATCCTCCTGCCAAATAGATTGTCTTTACATTCTCCTTGGAGGAGGATGGAGCTGGCGCCTCTGTTACAAATTGATTTACGGCGGTCATTTTGCTTATTGTTTAATTGTCACTTTCTACTCACAAAACGAATAACAACTTGTGATGGTTCACCATCAAAACAGCAAAATAAGAATGGATTTCTGCCACACAAAAGAGATTGCCTTCTCTCTAAGGAGAAAAGGAAAGGGAGGACTTGATCACCTCAAATCCCCCCCCCCTTCTTTTATTCGCAGACCTTACTGTCTGCGCTTATGCCACGAACTAAATTAGTCGAGCTTGTGAACTACGATACCGGAACGGAGCTTAGGCTCAAACCAAGTTGTCTTGGGAGGCATAATGTTCCCCGTATCAGCAATATCCATAATTTGCTTCATAGTAACAGGATAAAGAGCCAAAGCGACCTTCATCTCACCGCTATCAACACGCTTCTTTAGCTCGCCGAGACCACGGATACCTCCAACAAAGTCAATTCGCTTATCTGAACGCAAATCCTTGATACCCAAGATCTCATCCAAGATTAGATTAGAAGAGATGGTAACATCCAATACCCCGATAGGGTCGTTGTCGTTATATGTACCGGGCTTTGCAGTGAGAGAATACCATGCACCACCAAGATACAAAGCAAAATTATGCAACTTGGCAGGCTTGTAAATGTCGGCACCCTTCTTCTCTACGATGAAGTTCTTTTCTAGAGCTTTTAGGAAGTCAGCTTCGCTCAAACCATTAAGATCTTTCACAACTCGGTTGTAATCGATAACTGTCAATTGGTTGGCGGGGAAGCAAACAGCCATGAAGTAGTTATACTCTTCGTCTCCCTTGTGATTGGGGTTATTCTTTGCCTTCTCAGCACCTACGAGGGCAGCAGCTGCCGAACGGTGGTGCCCATCGGCAATATAAAGAGCTTCGAATCCTGCGAAAATCTCTGTAATACGCTTGATGTCGGCTTCTTGATCGATGATCCAGAACTTATGACCAAAGCCATCAATATCAGCTACAAAATCGTAGATGGGAGCAGCATTGGTGTAACGAGCCACGATGGCGTCAAGTTCTGCATTATCAGGATAAGCGAAGAAAACGGGCTCGAGGTTAGCGTTATTTACACGAACGTGCTTCATACGATCCTCTTCTTTATCTCTACGAGTAAGCTCATGCTTCTTGATTACACCATTCATATAATCTTCTACCCATGCACCTACTACCAAACCATATTGGGTCTTACCATTCATGGTTTGAGCGTATACATAGTAGTTTTCTTTGGCGTCTTCAACAAGCCATCCCTTCTGTTGGAAGAGATCGAAGTTCTCACGAGCCTTGGTATAAACACGTTCATCATGCTCATCCGTACCTTCGGGAAAGTCGATTTCGGGCTTGATAATATGATAAAGAGACATCTCATTTCCTTTTGCTTCAGCACGAGCTTCTTCGCTGCTGAGGACGTCATAAGGACGAGAAGATACCTTCTCTACGAGGTTAACGGGAGGACGAAGTCCCTTGAAAGGTTTAATTCTAGCCATACTATATACTCAAAGAAAAAATCGAAATAAGGGGAGACATGGTATCTCTACAATAAAAACCCATGTGCTCCCCCACTCTGTCTGTCGATCTTTTTGTGTTCTAATGCTACAAAAAAGAAATTACTTATTTACACGGAACTTTTCCACACCATTGGCTATAAAGTCAACGATTTGGTTAGCAGCTGCAATACCTGCATTGTTGTTAGCTTCGCCGGTCTGTGCACCCATCTTTTTGGGAGTAGAGAAGTAACGATCGCCAAGAGCAGCTACCATAGCTTCGTGGTTAGCGGGCATAATGTCCGTGAGATAGCGAAGGTCTGTACGCTCTGTAAGAGCCTTTAGTACGCCCTCTTCGTCAATAATCTCCTTACGAGCAGAATTGATGAGAACGGCATCCTTAGGCATCTTCATGAGAAGATCGTAGTTGATAGACTTAATCGTCTCCGGAGTTGCAGGGGCGTGGAGAGAAATTACATCGCAAGTAGCGAACAATTCGGGTACGGTAGCAATAGGAGTTGCACCCGATTCCTTGATAGCTTCTGCAGGCACAAAAGCATCGTAAGCAAAGATTTCCATACCAAAGCCCTTGGCGATACGAGCCACATTGCGACCCACATTACCATAAGCCAAGATACCCATCTTTTTATCCTTTAGCTCACTACCCGACTTGCCATTGAACTGATTACGAGCGTTGAATACGAGAAGACCCATCACAAGCTCAGCCACAGCATTTGAGTTCTGACCGGGAGTATTCATTACACACACGTTGTGCGCAGTTGCCTCTGCAAGGTCTACATTGTCATAACCGGCACCTGCACGCACTACAATCTTGAGATTCTTTGCGGCATCAAATACTTCCTTATCAATTTTATCACTACGGATAATGATAGCATCTACATCGGCAACAGCTGCGAGGAGCTGGCTCTTTTCGGTATACTTTTCTAGCAACACAGTTTCGAAACCTGCCTTGCTTACAATATCCTTAATCGCTGCAACAGCGGGAGCAGCAAAAGGCTTTTCTGTGGCAATAAGAACCTTTGTCATAACAATATATTAGGATTAAAAAGAAGTGCTCTGCTCACTAGACGAAACCTCTAGAAGAACTAGAAGCATCTAGAGAGCCAGAGCACTAAGATGTGATTAATTAGTGTTTGCTTTCGAACTCCTTCATGGCGTCAACGAGAGCCTTCACGCTATCCATTTCGAGAGCGTTGTAGAGGCTTGCACGGAAACCACCTACCGAGCGGTGACCCTTGATACCCACCATACCGCGTTCAGCAGCGAAGGCAGCAAAGTCTGCTTCGAGTTCTTTGTATTCATCGTTCATCACGAAGCAAACGTTCATGATAGAGCGGTCTTCGGTAGCTACAGTACCACGGAATAGTTTGTTGCGGTCGATTTCATTGTAGAGGAGCTCAGCCTTGTCGAGATTGCGCTTTTCGAGTACCTTGAGACCACCCAACTCCTTGTACCACTTAAGGGTTTGGAGGGCAACATAGATGGGGAATACAGGAGGAGTATTGAACATAGACTCCTTCTTGATGTGGGTGTTGTAGTCGAGCATTGTGGGGATAGGACGCTCGAAACGACCAAGTGCATCCTTCTTAACAATCACGAAAGTAACACCGGCAGGAGCCAAGTTCTTTTGTGCACCACCATAGATAAGATCGTACTTGCTGATATCTACAGGACGGCTGAAAATATCGCTAGACATATCGCACACCAAGCGAGCCTTGCAGTCGAAGTCCTTGCGGATTTCACTACCGTAGATAGTATTATTAGAGGTGTAGTGGAAGTAGTCCACATCTTCGGGGATAACGAAATTCTTGGGGATGTAGGTAAAGTTCTTGTCTTCGCTAGAAGCCAAAACTTCTACTTCACCACCAAATACCTTAGATACATATCCGGCTTGCTTGATAGCATTTGTAGCCCACGTACCCGTGTTGATATAGGCAGCCTTCTTGTGCATAAGGTTAAGAGGCACCATATAGAATTGGAGGCTTGCACCACCACCGAGGAAGATAACTTCGTATCCTTCGGGGATATCGAGAAGTTCCTTGAAGAGCTGAGCAGCTTCTTCGATCACAGCGGTAAACTCTTTACCACGGTGCGATACTTCAAGTACAGAAAGACCTGTACCTGCAAAATTCATTACTGCATCAGCAGCATTCTTGATAACCCCTTGATTTAGAATTGAGGGTCCGGCATAAAAATTGTGCTTTTTCATCACCGCAACTGTTTTTATTGATTACTAATATTAGTCTATTCCTATTATCATACGGAACCGAGGCTTGGGATGTTACACACCCCCCAACCTCTAAGCACCTACAAAGGTAAACTAAACATTTGAATAAAGCCAAATACACCCTAATACATCCCTTTTTCTTCACAAAGAGGAGTCCAAAGGAAGCATTCGGGATGCTGCCTGAAAAGAAAAACTTTCTTGCCCTGCAACAAAAAAAATCTTGGGCAAAAGAAAAAACTTTTCTAGGTAGTTTCCGGGGACAAAACCAACTGATTTCCCCCTGCCCTACTGCCCAAGATATTTTATCACTTTGGGGTGCGCCTGGAATCTAGACACAATACAGGTGAAATAAAAATTAGCATAGAAAGCTACATCCTCCCCCTAATTCACAAAAAAAGGTCGGCCCTTTTGCTAGAAAGGCCGACCCCTTTTTCAAGGAAATCAATGAAGAGGTACTAACCCCAAGTCGTGAGGCGACACACTCTTCTAGAGTGAAGGTTAGAATTCATTGGGGCTAAATGCGAGACACAATCCGCCAAAGTTACCCGATTGATCCACCTGTACCATCACATTATTTTTACGATCGATATAGGTAGGTATGGCCGATTTTGAATACTTCTCCCATCCCTTACCAGTGAAGAACTTCTCAATATAGGTTGAGTTAATCACTCTCACATCGTCAGTAAACAGAAGAGCCATGGAATACTTACCGGCATAAGCGCCTTCACCTTCCCATACAAGCATCATGGGAAAATCCTTTGAGGTTGTATTAACAACGTCACCGAGCTCATTCTTAGCAAGAGACTTAAAGTAAGGTTGCTTCTTGTACAACTCAAGAGCTTCTGCTAGGGTGTATTTGCCAAATTCGAGGATTGGCAAAGGAATATCCAACTCCTCTTTCATAAAGGAATCTGCCATCTGGGGATTGCCTTTGAAGAACTGCACTTTGGGAAGGAACGCACTTCCATCTGTAGGTTTGTTTAGCTCAGCCACAGCAGCCATATTGGTATCCTTATTATAGTACACAGGGTTACCGTGGTCAGAAAGTGTGGTGATCAAAAATCCCATAGAGCGCATATACTCTGTAACATCATCGGGCTTAGGACGCTTATCGGGGTTCACAAAGATGGCGCACTCTTCTACAAAAGACTTGGTTTTCACATCAAGCCAATAACGCGTGCTGGGGAAATCAGGGTTGCCGGTCTTGAAGGAATAGACGCCCTTGTCCGCCATGGTTGTTTCGGGATCAAGAGTATGTCCCATACGAGCCTCAAAGCGAGTTACCATATCAAGGGTATTATCAAGCGCCATAAGAGGAGCCCAAAGACCTATTGCGTGTTGCTTTGCATCAATACGAGACCAAGAGGTGATCGCTTCATCAAAAGGAGCGAAAACATAAGAAATGTCGCTATCACTACGATGCGAAACGAAGACTACCCATCCACGTTGCTTGTGAACAAATACGCCCTCAGTTGCCATCTTAGTTGCAGTCTTTTCTTGTGTAAAGCCTTGGCTTAGAAGGCTTGCAGCAAAAGCACCTTCAGACTCTGTGTTGGCAATCTTTTCCATGGCATAGCGATACTTGCCCTCAGCATCAAACTTGAGGTAAATAGTACGTGCCAAACCTTGATCTCCATTTATCTTGACTGTGAGAGTACGTGCTTCGGCATCTTTTGTCACAGTCTGACCTAGCTGACGGGCTTCAGCTTCAAGGGCATCATAGCTCTTACCAAAAAGGGAGCTAGGTAGCGTTACCATGATAGGTGCGGTCTTCGGATCCGGAGTTTTACCGCAAGAAGCCATCAAAAGTGTGAATAACACAAGAAGTGTGGTAGGAAAAATTTTTCTTGTCATTGTTTTGATTTTCAGTTACTTGTTTACTATAAATTCTGTTTCTAACAAACCATGTTTAGTGTGCGCTCCTTTTAGAGACAACATATTTTCTAGTGTCTCACACTCTATCAAAAGAGCGCTATTAACCCTAGAGAAATAAGCATCTCGGTACAAATATAGCTCGATTTTATATATTTACAGCACATTGAGAACGAAATCTGCACCACCCTGATAATACATAAAGCTTCCGTGCGGCTTTTTTCTTTGGGATGTAGATTTTAATCCACCCGTGCTAAAGTTCGTCATAAAGCACAAGTAGAACTGAAATAGAAAAATAGAGAGGGATTAACTCTTCCGGAGCTCTATTCTTCATATTGGGGTGCCCAAAGAGGCTCTGGAGAGAGGCTGATAACAACTCTAAAGGTAGGATTAGACGAAGATTTAACTGCACGATGCGGGCAAAACGTGCAACTTTACGAAAGACGATATTCATACAATGATATATTACTACTTTTGCAATAAGCAACACCACACAACATAGAAAAAGAAGGAAGAGTTGTATCCGCATCCTTTACGCTGTTGGGTATGACGTCACTATAAAAAGGAACGTATGGAAGGGAGTGTTACTCCGCAACAAATAGATATCGGGGCCATTATATCGGCAAAGTGGGGGCGAAGCGTTCCTCGCTTTGTTGTGCGTTTGGTCGAGAGACTTATCCATCAACGAGAAATCAACGAGATACTGCGAGACCACGGGCACCTACAAGGCGTTGCCTTCATGGATAAGCTCGTGGAGATTTATCGGCTTTCGCTGGGCTTTGTACATGAAGAGCGTTTGCCTCAAGACAAGCGTGCTCTTTTCGTCTCCAATCACCCTCTAGGAGGGCTTGATGGTATCTGTCTTACTCACATGCTCGCAGGGCACTACCAGTCGGACATTCGCTACATTGTCAACGATCTCTTAGGGAACCTCAAACCCCTAGAGTCTATTTTTCTCCCCGTCAATAAGTATGGCTCCCAGAGCCGTAGCTCCATTGAAAGGATGAATACCGCTCTTGCAGGCGACCTACCGGTTATTACATTCCCTGCAGGTCTTTGCTCTCGCCACTTCGATGGTCGTATCCAAGACCTCCCATGGCAAAAGAGCTTTGTGCGTCATGCCGAGGAGTTCCATCGCCCCATTGTTCCCCTCTTTTTCGAAGGATATAATAGCAAACACTTCTATCGAATAGAGCGAGTGCGCAGAAAACTTGGGATCAAATTCAACATCGGTACGGCCCTGCTCCCCGATGAGATGTTTCGCGCCCAAGGCTCGTCATTCCGGGTTTGGGTAGGAGACCCCATCCCCTATCAAGAGCTCTCCTCTCTGGGGAAACGCCCTGCAGATATCGCTCTAGCCGTTCGCGAACGTGTATATCGTCTCCCGCAAGAGAGTACACCACCGTCTCTCTAGTATTCACCTCAATCACTTTATTGCAATAATCTATGCAACCCATTATAGCCCCTATTGCTCCGGAACTTATTATGGGGGAACTTACCCCCGACAAGTTGCTTCGCCCCACAAATAAAGGTCGCAACGACATTTATATCTTCTCAGCACACGAGGCTCCACAGACCATGAGAGAGGTAGGACGCCTGAGAGAAGAGGCATTTCGGGCCGGCGGCGGAGGCAGTGGTCTTGAGTGTGACATAGATGAGTACGACCTCGACCCTCTGGGCTATAAGCAACTTGTAGTTTGGAACCCCGAGGCTCAAGTAATTGTAGGAGGCTATCGCTATATTTTAGGTTCTGATGTAGTAAAACATCCGAAGGGCACCGACATACTTGCCACTTCTCACATGTTCGACTACAGCGATGAGTTTGTACAAGACATTCTCCCCTATACAATAGAATTGGGACGCTCGTTTGTTTCTCCGGACTTCCAATCTACCCGCTTCCATCATCTTTCCATCTTTGCATTAGACAACCTATGGGACGGATTGGGAGCTCTCACGGTACTCAATCCAGAGATTCAGTACTTCTTTGGTAAGGTAACCATGTATGCCAATTACAATCGTCGCTGTCGCAATCTTATTTTGCACTTTATGCAGCGCCATTTCCACGATGATCGGCATCTTGTATCTCCCAAGCAGCCTCTGACCATCGACGTGGATCCGGAGGAGATGGATCGGCTATTCTCCGTAGGAACGCTCAATGCCGATTACCTTGCTCTCAAGCGCGAAGTTCGCAAAACCGGCATCAGCATTCCGCCCCTATTTAGCGCCTACATATCGCTTTCACCCCAACTTCTCTTCCTTGGCACAGCTATTAACTATGAGTTTAGCGAGGTAGAAGAGACCGGAATCTTGATCCGTATAGATCAGATCTTAGAAGAGAAAAAAGAACGACACATCAATACCTTCCAGAAGGCAAACCACCCTGCGAACTAGAGAAACGATGGCACAGCACAACGATCTCGGCGTATTGGGTGAGCAGGCTGCTTACCGCTATCTAGAGCAATTGAAGTACCGAATACTCGACAAAAATTGGTCTATTGATGGCAAGAAGGAAGTGGATATTTTTGCCACTGACGAGAAAGAACTCATTGTCATTGAGGTCAAAACGCGAAGCGAGGATTATTGTGTTTCCCCCTTATCGGCAGTTACCAAACGTAAGCAAGCCAATATTATCTCTCTTACAAATTCCTACATCCGTATAAAGGGTATTACCCTACCCATACGGTTTGATGTACTCACAGCCGTCTTCCATCCATTCGATCAATCCTTTGATATAGAGTATTATAAAGATGCATTTAGGGCAACAATGCGAAGGCAATACTAGCCAGCACTAACGAAATAACACTAGAAACAATAATTTTGTACGCTTAAGGTCGTAAAAAAACCACCTATATGCAACAGGTAAAGTATATCCACCATAATCTTTTTAATACCTTTGTAAATAAAGAATGAAGGTTATTATATGGAAACAACATATACTATAGGCATAGATATTGGTGGAACCAATACTGTAGTGGGGGTAGTGGCAACAGATGGCACTATCCTTACTAGAGAAAAATTCCCAACACGTTCTTGTGGTGCCGATTTTGTTTGTTTTACCAATAGGATAGAGGCTTGTATCCATACACTTATTCGGCAACATAATCTCGCCGGAAAGATTGCAGGAATTGGTATTGGAGCCCCCAATGGTAACCATGGAAATGGTACAATAGCCTTTGCCTCGAACCTTCCCTGGAAGGAGACCTTCCCCATTGTTCGACTACTGCAAGAGCGAACTCTTCTGCCCGTTGCACTCATAAACGATGCAAAAGCAGCCGCAATTGGCGAGCGCACCTATGGGGCGGCACGTGGCATGCGCGACTTTATTATTATCACGTTGGGCACGGGCGTTGGCAGTGGTATTGTAGCCAATGGAGAACTGATATTCGGACACGATGGATTGGCCGGAGAGCTCGGGCATTTTATAATTCGCCGTGGGGGGCGCCCCTGTGGATGTGGGCGTTGTGGTTGCTTAGAGACCTACTGCTCGGCACGTGGCATGGCACGCACTGCTGTGGAATTGCTTCAAGAAAGCATGGAGGATAGCCCCTTACGCCGCATCAAAGAGGATGAAATCACGAGCAAGGCAGTCTACGATGCTGCCGAAGCCGGGGATCCTATTGCTCAAAAAGTCTTCGAGGTAACCGGGGAGATATTGGGGGAGAGTTTGGCCGATTTCATGACCTTTTCGAGCCCGGAAGCAATTATCCTCTTTGGAGGAGTTGCCGCAGCCGGGGAGCGATTACTAGAGCCCATCCGGAAAGCTCTTAACAAAAATCTTCTCTGCGTTTACCAAACACCCAA
>ERZ773197.2528-NODE-2528-length-11499-cov-18.750524_pt1 | contig 11499 bp, 12 predicted proteins | sample MGYA00580999_ERZ773197 | MGnify/ENA primary metagenome ERZ773197 (study PRJEB29015, sample SAMEA2738166) | human oral metagenome | biome: human oral; feature: human-associated habitat; material: saliva | place: China | collected 2185 ... | reverse complement strand
TTATAAAAATTAAATATTTATCTTTTATTAATATTTAGTTTTACTATTTTAACTGAGAGGCTTCTTGTCCTTTTTCTTAGTGGTATATCAAAAAAAAGTTGGTCCTTTTTACTTTATATCCGACTTATAGCCACAGACAAACTTGACTTTTCTTATCAAAATAATTACAATGAAATTACCAAGCTTAATTAAAAGTTATTTAGTCATTTTAGCTTTTTTATTGATAATTTGGATAATGTAAAGTTTATTTTAGAAGCTAAGGAACTATTTTAAAAATTCCTATTAAAATCTAACTAGAATACTGAAAGAAATAGAGAGATTAATATACCGAAAAACTATGGAAATGGGGGCTACAGTTTTATGATAAAAAGAATAGGATTAGCTTTATTACTTTTACTAATAGGCCTTTTGTTACCAAGTCCGAATTATTTTATAGGTGATAAAAACAAGACGTATGATAATGAATTCATAAACTCTTTGGCAAAAGGATTGAATAATAGGTGGGGAATTGTTTACTTAAATGATAAGGATAAGGTTAAAGATAAAGATAAAGAAAAAGAATCAATTAAAGACTTTAGAGACTACATAGATTGTGAATTAATTGAAATTGATAAATATAATAACCGGAACTTTAAAGATCCTAAGTTAAAGGAATTTGCTAACGCATATATTAATAATCTTAAGGAAACAAAAGAAGCTATATTAAAGGAAAAATCTATATTAGGGGAAAATTTTGTGGATAGTACGTTCACAGAAGATGAATGGTATAAATATCAAAGAAAACGTTATGAATTACTTTTAGATATTAATTCAATAGTGGAAATTCCTGTAAAAAATAAAAAATCCCTTAATAAGATATTGAAAAGTGGTAAAGAAATAAAAGAATTTAATAGAGTATACGGAATATTAGTAGATACTTTTAAACCTGAAGACTTCGAAGTTGAAAATGTTAGTAGATCTAATGGAAATGAGAAGCGTTACATAGGGAACTTTGAAAACACTACTGGTTATGACGTTGGACATATATATCTTTCAATTCATTTTTATGATGAAAAAGACGAGGGTGTTTTTTCTATAGTCGTTGAACCAGAAGGTATATGGAAAAATGGAACGAAAAAAAGTTTTGAATTCCCAATTTACGATTCAGATAAGGAGTTCAAATACTTTAAGGTTTTCATAGGTAAAAAAAGTCTCAGACTTAATAGAAAAGGTTATTTTTTAGAATATTAATAAATATACTAGCTAGAATATTAATAGAAAAAAGGTATCGCTATACTGAAAAGACTACGGAAATGGGGGCTACAGTTTTATGAAAAAAAGAATAGGATTAGCTTTATTACTTTTGATAATAGGCCTTTTGTTACCAAGTCCGCGTTATTTTATAGGTGATAGAAACAGTACGTATGATAATGAATTCATTAACTCGTTAGCAAAAGGATTGGATAATAGGTGGGGAATTGTTTATATAATTACTAAGGATAAGGTTAAAGATAAAGAAAAAGAATCAATTAAAGACTATAGAGACTACATAGATTGTGAACTAATTGAAATTGATAAATATAATAACCGGAACTTTAAAGATCCTAAGTTAAAGGAATTTGCTAACGCATATATTAATAATCTTAAGGAAACAAAAGAAGCTATATTAAAGAAAAAATCTGTATTAGGGGAAAATTTTGTGGATAGTACTTTCACAGATGAATGGGAGAAATATCAAAGAAAACGTTATGAATTACTTTTAGACATTAATTCAATAGTGGAAATTCCTGTAAAAGATAAAAAATCCCTTAATGAGATATTGAAAAGTGGTAAAGCAGTAAAAGAATTTAATAGAGTATACGGAATTTTAGTAGATACCTTTAAACCCGAAAGCTTCGAAGTTGAAAATGTTACTAAATCTGGTAAAAATGAGAAACGCTACAGAGGTAACTTTGAAAACACTACTGGTTATGACATTGAATCTATATATATTTTAATTAAATGTTATGATGAAAATGATAGTGTTTATTTTAGTAGAAGCTTTGAACGAAATAATATTTGGAAAAATCGAACGAAAATAAGTTTTGAATTCTCAATTCCGGATTCAGATAAGAAGTTCAAATACTTTAAGGTTTTAATAAGTGAAAAAAGCCTGAGGTATAATAAAAGCGTTAATTTTTAAATGATAAAAAGAGGTTTCTATACCTCTTTTTATTAATGGCTTAAGTTTATTGAGCAAAGCTTTCAAAATAAAAAAACCACCTTTTTCAGAGGTGGTTTTTATTTTTGAGAATATTTGTTGTTGAGTATATTATTCTTCATTATCTTTTTTTATAGTATCATTGCTATTTTTATCTTTTGGCTTTGTTTTGCTAAATAGTAAACCTAACATTAAACCTAAGAATGGACCAATAGCAATACCGACTTTAATATTTCCGATTATACTTCCAATAATAAGGCCTACAAGAGGTCCGAATATAAATACAAAAAGCGCAAAGTTAGTAGTTTGTTTTTTCATTATCTTACTCCTTCATAAATGGTATCTAGTATAATTTAGAATCTTTTATAAAATGTGATAAAGTTTTTTATTGGTTGTAAAATGGTTGCAACTATAAGAAAAACCCTTAAATATATAAGGGTTTTATATATCTTGCTATGTTAGCAGTTAGAACTAATAATCTTTCCCTCGCATTGCTCGTTAAGATTAAAGTTCTTGTTGCATACGCTGTATCTAAGAATTATGTCATCGTTATACTCCTAATAATTCTAAGTTACACAGTTTATTCTCATTCAATAGAGGAAGAATCTATCCTGAGTAGTTGATATCATAGGGAGTGTCTACTTTATTTTTTATATCGGCAGGGTATTAATTTGTATATATTCTGTATTTAGTTTTCAAAAGTAAACTATATCAAGTTTCTTGGTGAATATACTAGCTTCTACTTTTATTTATCGGGCTTTTAGATACTAAAATATTTTTTAATAAATAAAATATTTTTGATGTATTACTCTCCAAGATATTTAATATATATTTGACATGGATTCCATTCGTCCCATAAGGTAGGAAAACATTCTAATTCTTTATATCCCATTGCGATATAGAATTCATTAGTAATATCATATTCTTTGTAGTGTCCCATTTTTACAGTTTTTACCTGTGAGTAGGAATATCCAAGATTTTTTGCCATATTTTCGAATTCTGTATTTAGTTTTGTTCCAATTCCCATTCTATGAAATTTTTTCTTTATACCCATTACAAAAATATCTGCAGTATCCTTACTTGTTGCGTTTAATACGATAAAACCTGCAACTTCATTATCTGCATAGCAAGCCAAAAACGGTTTATCTTGTGAATCTTTAATATAATTTTCTGTACTTTCAGGTAAACCAAACCATTCAGGAAGGTCATAAAGTACTTCTTTTGATATTTGTTCTTTTTCTTTTTTATCTATTATTTCTTTAATTACTGTATTCATATTATCTTCTTCTCAAATCATTAAGTATATATTGTTTTTTTGTTTAATTATATCATAAATTATAAGTATCACACTAAAAAATTAAAAAACTACAAGGAAAGAAATTAAATTCAATCTTGTAGTTTTTTATTTAAGAATATTTGTTATTGAGTATATTATTCTTCACTATCTTTTGTTATAGTATCTTCGCTATGTTTATCTTTTGGCTTTATTTTGCTAAATAGTAAACCTAGCATTAGACCTAAGAATGGTCCAATAGCAACACCGACTTTGATATCTCCGATTATACTTCCAATAATAAGACCTACAAGCGGTCCGAATATAAATACAAAAAGCGCAAAGTTAGTAGTTTGTTTTTTCATTATTTCACTCCAATGTATATTATTTTTCTATCAATAGCATATCTTCACAGAGAACCCATCCATTAAATCCGTATGAAGCATAAATTTTATAGTACTTCAAATGCTTATTGATAATATATTTTTTAAATTCTTCTGGCTCGCTATAATTGTTATTTTCTAATATATACTCTGCATTTTCCAAAAAGAAATTTTTAATATCTTCTTCAACTATATCTAAAATAACACTACCTTTTATTTCATCATAAAATTTATATATAAACATATTATTAAACTCTAATGTTATATTACTATCGAAGTTTAGTTGTATTGAGTTTGTTTTAAAGTTAACTACATAATTTAATAATTCTCTATCATGCAACATTTTATGTTTCTTCCTTATCTTATTTTATGCTTCAAGTAAAGTAGAAGCATTGTTTTTAATTGTACCAGAATACTAAGTCATCTTAATTAGTATATCACCAAGAGGTGAATATTTCAAAATTATATATTATTTACATTGTAAATTTTATTCTTTAATACGGAAGAGGGAAATAGACTTACCTCTTAAAGATATAATTTCAACTATAACAAAAACCCTTAAAAATTAAGGGTTTTCATATATCTTGCTATATTAGCAGTTAGAACTAATAATCTTTTCCTCGCGTTGCTCGTTAAGATTAAAGTTCTTGTTGCATACGCTGTATCTAAGAATTATGTCGTCGTTATACTCCTAATAATTCTAAGTTACACCGCATTATTCCCACTCAATCGTTGCTGGTGGTTTACTTGTAATGTCATACACTACGCGGTTAACGTGAGCTACTTCGTTTACGATACGTGCAGAGATTTCTTCTAACACTTCGAATGGAAGGTGAGCCCAGCTTGCAGTCATACCGTCGATACTTGTTACGGCACGAACAGCTACTGTGTAGTCGTATGTTCTAACATCTCCCATAACTCCTACTGAACGGATATCTGGAAGACATGTGAAGTATTGCCATACTTCTCCTTCTAATCCACGTTTAGCGATAACATCACGTAAGATGAAGTCACTGTCACGTACGATTTGTAATTTTTCTTCTGTTACTTCTCCAAGAACTCGGATACCTAATCCTGGTCCTGGGAATGGTTGGCGCCAAACGATTTCACGAGGTAATCCAAGTGCTTCTCCTAATGCACGAACTTCATCTTTGAATAAAGTGTTAAGTGGCTCGATTAGAGAGAAACGCATATCTTCTGGTAATCCACCTACGTTGTGGTGAGATTTGATTGTTTGAGCATTTTTAGTTCCAGATTCAATAACGTCAGTGTAAAGAGTACCTTGTGCTAAGAATGGTACGTCGTGTAATTTAGCACATTCTTCATCAAATACATATACGAACTCATTTCCGATAATTTTACGTTTTTTCTCAGGATCGCTAACTCCTTTAAGTTTACCAAGGAATCTTTCTTTGGCATTGATTTTAATAAGATTCATATTGAATCCACCTTCGATTTCTTTACTGAATGTATTCATAACACCTTCAGCTTCACCTTTACGAAGTAAACCGTGATCGATAAACATACAGATTAGTTGATCTCCAATAGCTTTGTCTAATAATGCAGCTACTACAGAAGAATCTACTCCTCCTGATAGGGCACATAGAACTTTTTGATCTCCAACTTCTGCACGAATTTCTTCAATTTTTTCATCGATAAAGTTTTGGATAGTCCAGTTATCAGTACATTTACATACGTTTCTAATAAAGTTTTTAAGTAAGTCGTATCCAAATTCTGAGTGACGAACTTCGGGGTGGAATTGGAAGCAGTAGAAGTCTTTTTCTACATTTTCTGCAGCAGCGATAGGACAGTTATCACTAGTAGCTACTACTTTGAATCCTTCAGCCAGTTCAACAACTTTGTCAGAGTGACTCATTAATACTTGTTGAGTAGCAGGAGTACCTTCGAATAATCTAGCTCCTGGAGTTACATCAATATTATGAGCACCGTATTCTCTACTTGTCGCAGATTCAACTTTTCCTCCTAATTTATGTTGCATAAGTTGCATTCCATAACAGATACCTAATACAGGAATACCTAAGTTAAAGATTTCATCATCGATTGTAAGTGAATTTTCTTCATAAACAGAGTTTGGTCCCCCTGAAAGAATAATTCCTTTTGGATTCATTTTTTTAATCTCATCAATAGAAATCTCGTTATCATGTAGTTCAGAGTAAACACCAAGCTCACGTACACGACGTGTAATAAGTTGGTTGTACTGACTACCAAAATCAAGAACTAGTATAAATTCGTGTTTCACAGTTATCCTCCTAAAATTTACTTATAAATATACTCTATTATATCAAGGAATACCCTATAAGTAAAACTATATTTCCAATGTGATAGAATATTTCCTTAATACTCTATTTTTTTCTTAAAAATTACAAATAGAAATGTATAAACTATAAAGAAAAGTATATTTTATCTAATTAATCGAAATAGATGATATAATAAAGTAGTAATTAGTTAAGGAGGTATAGTAATGAGCAGAGCTTATATAGGTACATATACAAAAAAAGATAGCCAAGGAATATACAAAGTAGAATTATCTGAAGAAGGAAAAGTTAGTAGTGTTGAGGCGGTTGCTAAAGTTGATAATCCAACATATCTAGCATTCTCAAATAATAATAAGTCTTTATATAGTGTTTCGAAAATAGAAGATAAAGGTGCGGTGTCAAGTTTTAAAGTAAAAGAAGATGGTAGCTTAGAACTATTAACATCAGTCGGTAAAGAAGGTAATCCACCATGTTATATAGAAGTAAGTAAAGATAATAAATATCTTTTATCAGCAAATTATCACACAGGAACTGTAGATAGTTATTCTATATTACAAAATGGTGAGTTAGGTGAGTTATTATCTACTGATGCTCATGAAGGAAGTAGCGTTCATCCTCGTCAAGAGAAACCACATGTTCATTTTTCAGGTTTTACACCGGACGGAGAATATGTTTTTACTTGTGATTTAGGAACTGATGAAGTTACAACTTATAAACTAAATAAGGGTATACTAACTAAAGTTGAGAATTTTAAAGTAAAAGCAGGTAGTGGTGTTCGTCATATAGTGTTTACTAGCGATAATAAAAAAGCTTTTGTAATGACTGAATTAACTAGTGAAGTGATTTCTTTTGATTATGATGGTAAAGGTAAATTATCTAATCCAAAATATTATCCAACATTACCAAGTGACTTTAATGGTGAAAATAAAGGTAGTGCAATAAAAATCTCTAATGACAATAAATACATTTACGTATCTAATAGAGGTCAAGATGCTATAGTTGTTTTTGAAGATAAAGGTGATTACTTAGAACAAATTCAAACGATAAGTACATTTGGGAAAGATCCACGTGATTTCAATCTAAATAAAGATAATACTTTAGCTATAGCTACTAATGAAACAAGTGGTACTATAACTGTTTATAAAATAGATAAAACTACTGGGAAACTAGACTGTGTAGAAAAAGATGTTGAAGTTCCTGAAGCGGTTTGTGTACAGTTTGTTTAGAAATTGGCGATTTATGAAATTTTCAGAAAACATAAAAGGATATTTTCAAAAAGTTTTGACAGAGCAAAAAGTTTGGAGTAAAATATAGTTATATTACTGATAAGGGTAAAGAAAGAGGTATTTTATGTCTAAGAAAAAAGAAATAAAAACAAATGCTATGAGATTTTTAGATGATCATAATGTTGAGTATAATCACTTTGAGTTTGATGCTAGTAGTGACGCAGCAAAAACAGGGGTAGGAGTAGCAGACATTATAGGTAAAGATCATAATCAAGTGTTTAAAACAATTATGACTACTGATGGTAAAGGTACTTATGTAGTTGGTGTTTTAATGAGTGAAGATAGTATTAATTTCAAAAAATTAGCAAAAGCTGCGGGTGTAAAATCACTATCTATGTTACCATTAAAAGATTTAACAAAAATCACTGGTTATGTTAAGGGTGGATGTTCTCCATTTGCAATGAAAAAATTATTCCCTACTTTTGTAGATGAGAAATGTAAAAATGTAGAAACAATTGTGGTATCAGCTGGAAAAGTTGGTCATCAAGTAGAAGTAAAACCAGAAGTATTAGAAGAACTAGTTGATGCACAAATAGTAGACATTACAGCATAATATATGAATATTAATGAAAGGATCTAGAGAAATCTAGGTTCTTTTTATTGTTTTAAAATACTAAAAATTTTATGTAAACAGATACAATGCGATGGCTGTCGCTATCGGCTTTAAAAGAGTATTTCTTTGTAAAGAAATGACAAAGGGATTGTAACATAATTGAAATAGTTTAGATATTTTAATGAAATTTTTTTTTGTTATAATAGGAAATGTGAAGGAGGCGTACTATGTTATTTGATACACATGCGCATTTAAATGATGATGCTTATTTAGAAGATTTAGAAGATACTATAGCTCGCGCTAAAGAAGCGGGAGTAAAATTAATAAATATAGTAGGCTTCGATGATAAAAGTATAGAAAAAGCATTAGAAATTACATCTAAATATGACTTTTTATATTTAACAATTGGCTGGCATCCAGTAGAAGCGATTGATTTTACAGATGAAAAATACGAAATGATAAAACGAATTGCTCTTACTAATGATAAAGTGGTAGCTATTGGTGAAATTGGATTAGATTATCACTGGGATAAAAGTCCAAAAGATATTCAAAAAGAAGTATTTAGAAAACAGATTGCACTAGCTAAAGAAGTAGGAAAACCAGTTGTAATTCATACAAGAGATGCAATGGCAGATACTATTGAAATACTTAAAGAAGAAAAAGCTAGTGAAGTAGGTGGAATAATGCATAGTTTTTCTGGTTCGGTAGAAAGTATGAATATCATGCTTAAAGAAAACTTTCATATTTCATTAGGAGGTCCAGTAACATTTAAAAATGCTAAGACACCTAAAGAAGTAGCGAAAGCTTGTCCATTAGATAGACTTTTGATCGAAACAGATTGTCCATATTTAACGCCAACACCATATAGAGGAAAGCGAAATGAACCTGCTTATGTGCACTATGTAGCACAAGAAATAGCAGACTTAAAAGAAATGAGCTATGAACAGCTAACAGAGCAAACATTTAATAATGCTTGTAAATTGTTCAAAATAAAACAAAAGGAGAATGATTAATTTATATGAAATTCGGAAAAGTAATTACAGCAGCAGCGGCATCAGGAGTTTTATTATCAGGAGCATTTATGATAGCAGAAGAGTACACAGGTCATTCAGCATTCGCGGTAACTCTTTCTGATAATACAAAAGTAGACGTAAAAGCTAAAAAAGGAACTGTAAGAGAAATTCTTGCAGCAAATAATATCAGCTATAATGCAGATGATCGTGTTGAACCAGGATTAGACACAAAAGTAAATGGTGGAGAAGACATCCGTATTTACAAAGCTCGTGAAATCACAATCCAAGATGGTGAAACAACAACAGTTAGAAAAACAACTTACAAAAAAGTCGAAGACATTCTTAAAGAATTAAACATTACTGTAGGAGCAGAAGATAAAGTAACTCCTGGTCTAAAAACAGAAGTAGCAGAAGTTGACACTATTAAAATTGCTCGTGTTGGTAAAACAACTCAAACAGTAAAAGAAGCAATTAAATTTGAAACAAAAGAAGAAAAAGACGACACTAAATATGTAGATGAAGTAGTTACTAAAACTGAAGGTCAAGACGGTGAAAAAGAAGTTACTTACAGTGTAGTACACGAAGATGGTAAAGAAGTTTCTAAAGAAGTAGTTTCTGAAAAAGTTATTACTGAGCCAACAGCTAAAGTAGTAGTAGTTGGAACAAAACAACGTGAAGGAGCTCAACAAGCAGTTGCTCCAGAATCTACTGAAACAGCAACTACAGGAGCAGGAACAATTTCTACTCCAGTAACTTCATATTCTAAAGCAGCATCAACAAATAGTTATGCAGCACAAAGTTCATACACACCGCAATATTCATACAGCCAATCTTCAGGTGGAGTAGTATTATCAAATGGTAACACTGCAGGAGCGGCAGGTACAGCGGCAGCACAAGAAATGGCTCGTCGTACAGGTGTATCAGCTTCTACTTGGGAAAGAATCATCGCTCGTGAATCAAATGGTCAAGTATACGCAAGAAACGCATCAGGTGCTAGTGGATTATTCCAAACAATGCCTGGATGGGGATCAACTGCAACAGTTAAAGACCAAATTAACGCAGCTGTTAAAGCCTACAATGCACAAGGATTATCAGCTTGGGGTGTAAGAAGATAAGATAAATAATTAAGGTTTAAGATTAATTCTTAAACCTTTTTTTGTATATTAAAAAGAGTTTTGTAGAATTTAAACTACAAAACTCTATTACTATAATTTTTTCTCTATTACTTTATATATTACAAACGGTATAACGGAACAAATAACGATAGCTATTGAACTAGAGTAGAAGATATTTCCGATTCCTACTAACGGTGATACAATTCCACCTAAAAAGAATGGTAGAAAACCAAATAGTGCTGAGGCGCTACCTGCACGTTTACGTTCTAATCCCATAGCAAGTGCTGATCCTGCAGGAAGTATTAGTCCAAGTCCTAATAATAGTAAGAAGAATCCAACTTCAACAAATAGGAATGGTAACATTAGTGATAATACAAAAGCAAGGTAAATACTAATAATAAGCATCATTGTTAATCCAAACTTAATACCTTTCTTCTCATTAAATCTACCAGAAATTTTGCTACCTAATACTATTGCGAATCCATTTAACCCGAAACATATACTATAACTAATAGCTGATAAATTATAGTGTATTTGTAAAATAAATGGAGATGCTGCTATATAAGCAAACATTGCAGCTAAAGCAAAACCTTGAATAAATACTAGAGCTGTGAAAAGTTTATTTTGTGAAACTAAAACTATAGAATGATATGTTTTAGTAATAGGCACATTTAGTCTCTTTTGCTCAGCTAGAGATTCATGGAATTTTAGAGAGGCAATTATAATAATAATACCGATAATCGCAAGAGCTATAAAAATTCCTCGCCAATCAGTAAATTCAAGAAGTAGACTACCTAGTACAGGTGAAAGAATAGGGGCAAGTCCATTTACTGCCATTAATAAAGCAAAAAATTGCGCCATTTCTCGACCTTTATATAAGTCAGTTGATACAGCTCTTGATATTACTACAGCACCTGCAGATGAAATCCCTTGGATAAAACGTAAGAAAATCATTGCGTATATATTAGGTAAAATAATTATAGCTACGGTGCTAATTAAATAAACAATAAGACTGATTACTAATGGTTTTTTACGACCAAGTTTATCACTTATAGGTCCAATTAGTAATTGACCTAAAGCAAGGCCAACCATACTACCTGTAAGTGTTAATTGAATAGTTGATGTACTCGCACTAAAGTAATTGCTCATTAATGGTAGTGCGGGTAAGTATAAATCTGTAACAAATGGTCCAAAGGCTGATAAAGTTCCTAAAAATAGAACTAGAAATAATTTCGAGTTTCTTTTTATTGTCATGTAGACTCCTTTCAATTTTTTAGTACAAGTGATTATAGCATAAAAAAATTTTTTGTGTAAGAAAAAATTACGAAAATAACGAAAAAAAATGAAAACATAATTTAAAGAGGATTGTAAGATGTAAAACTATTAATTAAAATATTTATTTATATTTTTTTAAGAATAAA